>Ga0209777_10003794_pt1 | contig 18396 bp, 11 predicted proteins | sample FrelakmetHBP12HB_FD_187147 | JGI IMG/M metagenome (GOLD analysis project Ga0209777, IMG submission 187147) | Freshwater lake sediment microbial communities from the University of Notre Dame, USA, for methane emissions studies -HBP12 HB (SPAdes)... | ecosystem: Environmental > Aquatic >...
GAAAGCCGGTCAGACGGGATGGGGTCGGTCGGCGGCGGTGTTCTGCCAGAACACCATCCAGCCGACGGTTGAGCACTGCACCATCCGCAACACGACCGGAGTGGGGCTCTTCGCCGAGAACTCGGCGGCTAGACTTGCGAACAGCTACATTGTGAACAACGATTCCGTAGGCATCTGGTGTCAAGGTCGATCCGGATTGATAGTTGGCGATTCCGCTGGGCGCACGTGCTATTTCTATGATAACAGAACATTCGACATTTACAACAATACGCCGGACACGGTTCGCGCGCGGCATAATGATTGGAATACATCCGATTCCTCGTCGATCGCTCAGCGGATTTTCGATAAGTCTGACAACTCATCAAAGGGACCTGTCCTCTTCACTCCAATAGGAGGCCAGCAGGTTTCCGGTGCGGATCTGCTTGTCAGCAATATGCAGTTTCTACCGGAGAACCCCTACGAGAACCAAGCAGTCAACATCATGGCCACAATCCAAAACGCAGGTGATTCAGTGGCTGCCGCATTTTCGGTCGAATTTCGTGACAGCACGAACGGAACGCTTCTTGCAAAGTCGAATGTCCCTGGTTTAGCTGCGGGTGCTGAGTCCAGTGTCTCAGCGTTGTGGCAGGTCGCCTGCTCGCAACAAAATATGACGGTGGTAGCGGATGCCGACAACCAAGTGGTCGAATCTAACGAACAGAATAATACCCTATCAAGACTCCTCAATCCTGTTTGTCGGCAGAATGTTCAAGTCTCAATTACTCCGTACAGCCAGAGTGTTGGCTCTGGAGATTCGATATTCTTTGATGTTGTGATCATGAATTTCCTGTCTGTACCTTCCAAAATCAACCTTGCTCTATTTGGTCAAGCTGCTTCCTGGGGGACATTAGGAGAGGACGGCGTTTGGCTTGCTGCAGGAGCATCGAGAACAGTGAGACTTGTCTTTCGCACACCAATGAATTGTCAAGGGATAGCAGGCACGTATGATTTCCAGGTGACGGCAACCTCGACTGATCCCCTACTAACGCAAACTGGAAGCGGCAAATTGATTGTTGGCACGAAACCGATCATCGCCAATCTCGTTCCTGTGAATGGCCAGATCATGGGTAGCACTGATGTTACCTTACTCTGGGAGACTCTTAACAACGCAGACGCCACGGTTTTCTACAAAGCTGATGGCAGTGCCGATTTCAGCAAAATTGCCGGTTCACAAGGGAAAGAACATCAAGCAGTCCTGACCGGTTTAACTCGCAATACCCGTTACTACTGGTATGTAGGAGACTCGTCTGTGTGCGGATCTACTCAAAGTGAACTCAGAAGTTTCACTGTTGGCAACGGCATCGTCTTCGCAGACCGTCCATACGACTACACTATTTCCAGAGACTACGCCCAATACAAAACGATAACAGTTCACAATGCTGACAATCGAGCGCACACGGTCACAGTTGAAGTGAATAACAACTATTCTGACTTGATTGTAGGATTCTTGGGCAGCGGTAGCACAGATGAAAGCCTGACGTTAGCTTCGGGCGCGTCACAAGATATCACCTTCGCCATGCACGCGCAAGACGCCAATCTGAAGGACTACGACCTTACATTCCGCCTGACCGCAGATGATAGCACTGCTCAACCGATTACAGACTATGCCATGGCACATATCGATATTGACTGGCCTGCGGTTGACTTTGCGTTTCGGGAAGTCTCGTTCGATTCGACTAGTTTGATTCGAACCATGAAAATCGTGAACGTGGGCGACCCCATCAGTGACCTTGCCTTGACCGCAAGCAACATGCAGGGGACTAACATTGTCATCTATCCCTCGATCAATCACGCCCACCTCGCCAAGGGAGATTCTGCCATATTTCAAGTGATACCGGTCTGGAGCGACACACTTGCTAGCAAGAACTACCGGCGCTTTCCGACCGCAGCGGCCAGCGGCTTTTCGGCGAATCTTATCGCTCAAGCAGCTGGTGTGATACGTACATACGATCTTGTTCAAACAATCACCAAGCCGCTGTTCAGAGCTCAAGTACAAAACGTTATCCTGCTACTGAAGGATATCATTAACTCGTGGTACTGCACCAACAGGCCAGAAATCAAATTCTCATTCCTCTTCCCACCCTTGCCGGGATTACCCAGTTCGGCAAGACTAATGTGCTCGCTCAACTGCAAGGACGGATGGACATGTGAACCACACGATGTTCAACCAGACGTGAATGGACATGGCCTTCAGCCCCCGCTCATATCGACAATACCGCATGGCACATACACATGGGAGTTCGATCCGAACTACATGAACTGGTCGCACGACAATGTCACAACCAACTGGGTAGACCTGATCACGCGTCATCTTAATGGCGGGCACTATGTGATTGCGACAGGGGCACAGTTTTCCCTGTGTTACCAAGACTACTCCGAAGGGATTTGCGCAGACAACCAGGAACAGGCGAACCTGATCCTAGCGAGCAGACCATATCTCCTCCAATCGCCGTCGAAACTGATCGTTGAGGTTTTGGAGCCAGCAGCGGACGCATGGTTGACAGTGGGAACTCCCAGTAATGTGCGCGTGCATGTTGTTGGCGACAACCTCCAGCCAGTAGGCGAAGCTCAAGTACAAGTAGGATCCTGCGATGGGCAGTTGATTACGCTCGGAGATGTAGGTAGTGGAGTATACCAGGGGACATGGACTCCGAAAGAGGAAGCAGCAGCTTGCGTGCTTGACGTCAGGGCAAGGTTGTGTGGTGCGCAATCAACCCAGCAGGTTTCTGTATCCTGCGTATCTCCGAGTCGCAAGTCCGTAATGACATTGGAGGCTGTTGATCCCTCCAGTGGACAGCTTTATACAGGCGATGTATTTAAATTTAGAGCTACGCTCAAGGATGCGAATGGTGTTGCCATATCCAACAAACCGGTTACGATAAGTTGGCGTTGGCAGGACAACATACTTCCAGAGGGAGCTTGGGCTCCACTAAACACGGATCAACAAGGTGTGTACCCTACTACTTCCTCAAACTGGACAGCGGATCTGGTCCCGTTTGAGAATCCACCACAGCGTCAAGTGCAAATGAGGGCCACATTCGAACGAGATAACCAATATGACGGCTCAAGCGCCGAGTTGACGATGAACGTGATGTCACTACAAAATGCAGTTGTCACAGGAAAGGTCCTAAACAACTCGACGGGAGTGGCTGGAGTAGCTGTGACCCTGACCTGCAACTTGACAACCCCCATTTTTGTACGGCAGACTACGACGCTGACGGATGGATCCTACTCTTTTGCTGTTCCGAAAGCATCCTACGTATTGACGGCCTCGAAAGGGCAATGGCAATCGACCCCTCTTAGCATTGCACCACAGTCTTTTATTGGAGATCCTCCGACCTGCAATCGTAATATCAACTATCAGGGCGTCAGTCTTGTGTTGCGCCTTTGGGAGTGGTACAACACCAGGCAAGTGGACCTATTTGCTTGGCCCGAATCCCGCGGAGAGCGTTGCGCGTGCGAAAAGCATCACAACCTTGTTGCCACGCTTTATTCCACGAGAGGAGACGTTCTCAAAAACATGGTAATCCAAGATTGTCTGGAGGCAGGGGGCGACGCTACGAAATGTCCTACATTCACAATGGATGATCTCCAAAGAAATCAAGACTACTACTTCACTTTCACTGATCTCGGTTACCCTGATCCTTATTATCAAGAGAATGGGACTCCAATTCATATTACCGGCACGTGTCCCAACCCGAAGACACTTGATCTCCGTTATCAATGGATTAAACCATCGGAACCGTGCGGACCTAGTAGCTTCCAATGCATGATTGGCCTGCTGAATGCTGTCCCCGTACTAAGTACGAATCCTCTTGCCGAATCAGTACTTATACCTATTGATGTAGTTCTGGCCGTGTGTAACTATCTAAATGCCGAATCCGACCCAGACAAGAATCTTGCATTGAACTCATTGGCATCGGATCTTCAATCGGTTGCGTCTGGATTTGAGAAGTTTCAGATTCTTGAGGCCCTTTCACCGTTGTCACAAGCCTTTGAGGCTACACTGTCTGCTTTGAGTTGCGTAAGAGACCTGCAAGGGAAGAACCCTCTCTTAACTTCTCTGTCGCCCGGCGGTATGGATCAGATAGCTGGTCAAAACACCTATCTCGCCGCGCGCGCAGATTGTCCGGTTGATCTCACCATACTTGATTCGCAAGGTGACAGCATCTGGGTCAGTGACTCAGGAAATGCCAAGATAACGCTGCCAAGTTCAGACGGATTTCCAATAGGCCCAGACACGCTTCTGTCTTACGTTCTTGGTCCAAGACTACCCTGCCTGATACGGGTCAAAGGAACAGGCAGTGCGAAGAATGGATCGACCTTCTCGTTGCGTTTGATTACAACCCCCAGTTCTGACGTGAGATACGTGTTCTCGGTGGATACAGTGCGCTCTTGTATAGGTTGCACCAGCACTGTGCTCATTGATCAATATGCCAACTGTGATCAGATGTCTGTAGATGTCAGCGGGGATGGCATTCCTGACGAGTCGATTCAGTTGAGTCGGCTGGTCTATTATCGGTCAAAGACGGAGATGTTCCCAGTTGAATGGAGTGCTTCAAATAGTGACTCTTTGACTATCTTGGTTGGCAATTTTCCGAACGGTATATCTGCCGACAATGTCAATTTGGCAAGCATGCTTATTAATAGGCGTCTTCGTCCAAGCCACGCACAGGTACGGGTGCTTGGCGAACATGATGGATTTAGTGGGGATGTCGTTCAGATTCGCCTTTCTTGGCCGCAAGCATTCGACTGCCTTGACTCAGTTGGGACAGAGATAGAGAAGACTCTAATGGTCGAAGGGGAGTTTGGCACTGGGAGCCAGTTCTATGCCACAACTCTCGCGCTTCTGAAAAGGAATTTCACGCCTACTCACCAGTGGATTAACATTTACTGCCCGAACGCAACTATGGACGGTCAGCCGCTTCACGCAGGAGATGTAATTACAGCCTATGACCCAACAGGGGTCCTGTGCGGCATAGGTTCTGTTAAGGATTCCGGTACATTCGGTTTCATTCCCGTTTATCGCGACGATCCTTATACTCCCAATATAGACGAAGGTGCTGTTGAAGGTGACACGCTGGCCTTCAAGATCAACGGCAAACCAGCAGCTGCCGTCTCTCCCGTAATATGGAGCACGAACGGTGATCGTATCAGAGTGTGCGAGTTCACTTCGGAGCATTGCATTTCGCTACGAGAGGGATGGAATCTGATCTCCTGGAATGTGGACACGCCCCAAGACAGTGTAGACAACCTGATTCGAGATATTAAGGACTCTGTGGACGTCATCCTCGGATTTGAGGCCGGTGCTCAAACCTACGATCCTCATTTGCCGGAATTCTCGACGCTCAAGGCAATGGACCACTTTCATGGATACTGGTTCAGAATGAATCGACCAGCTACCCTCTGTTTATCTGGGCAATCTGTCCCCGCCTCGACTCCAATCGCTCTTGAGAAGGGCTGGAATCTAGTGTCCTATCTGCCTTCAAAGAGCGATTCTGTTTCTGAGGCACTCGGGGCGATTCTTCCTCTTCTTCGAGTGGTCCTTGGTTACGACAGCGGGGGATTGACCTACGATCCCTCATTTCCCGACTTTGCGACTCTGCGAGTAATGAATCCCGATTTCGGATACTGGGTCAAAGTCAGCGATAGCTGTTGGCTCGCCTATCCTGACAGCGGCACCTTTGCTTCAATGAATCATCTGGCCGATACTCGAACTAAGCAAGCTATAGGATCTGGCTTTGAGATGTCAGATGTCTGGGTGGATCTTTTTGGAAGTAGCGTTGAGCTCGACGGCAGACTCGTGCAGAAGGGTAGTGTTGTTGAGGCGGTTGACGATGAAGGTACCGTTTGTGGCAAGAGTGCGTTTTGGGATCAAGGGAAGTTTGGCTTTATGCCCGTCTACGGTTCGGAAACGTCCAGATCTCATGAAGAAATCGGATTGGTTTGCGGAAAGTCGTTTCGATTGAGAATAGGCGGCATTGAGACATCAGAGCGCTTCACGTTTGGAAACCAAGGCGACAGGATTAGTGTCAGAAGCTTGACGTCCACCAAGCAAAACAGTCTCCCCAGAGACTATGCGCTTTCGCAGAACTTCCCGAACCCATTTAACCCGGAGACGCGGATAGACTATGCAATACCGAAAGCTGGGCGTGTCAAACTGGAAGTACTCAATGTCCTGGGTCAGAGCATCAGGACGATTTGTGATGAGATTGTTCCTGCTGGTTATCATTCGACAACTTGGGACGGAACTGACGATGACGGCAGAGTGGTTGCCAGTGGAGTCTATATCTATCGGCTGAAGGCTGGCGAATTCAGCGAGACCCGAAAGATGGTGCTAATGAAGTAGGAAACTCAGAAGTGTTGATTGAAGGAGCCAGCGATGCCAGATCGCTGGCTTTTCTTTCCGTGTCAGCCCTTTGCCGTGAATAGAGTCCTATCGGTGTTTGGATTTCCGTGCACTACTCAAGACCGCAAAAGCGCCTTCTCGGATAAAAATCCATGTCAGGAAACCGAAAGACATCGCTATCGGCAGTGGAGTGTGGCCACCGACACCACGTTTGGCATACGCGCTCTTCTAACACCTGTCTAACAGAACAGGCCGTAACAAGGGACAAAACGGGACAACACCGGACAAAATGAAGCTCTTAAGTCCTTGCCGCTGTTGTCCCTTAGTGTCCGGTATTGTCCCGTGTTAGGGATGCTGAAAAAGCTCATAACCCGAAGGTCGGTGGAATCGCTTCAAGCTGTACTGAGAAGTCTATGACTCTGAAGCTCAAGGCCTTCAGGGACCTTGCTGCTGAGTGCTAAGTCTGGCGTTGTCGAATTCATCTAACACCCTTCTAACAGATCCGCATTAGGTCACTCGATCTGTTCACGTGTTACGCGCAAGGAAGAAGTTGAGTTCGAAACACACAATTTTGCCGTAACTGGCCATCACTTAACCATGGATAACACTACCTACATAGGTGTCTTATGGGTCGAGTAGATGAGTTCCTTCCGAGGGGTCAGGTCGAGGTTTGTTTTCTCTGTTGACCGCCTGGTTTCCCGGCGGGGCCACAAGATTTCGACCATCCTTCAGTTGTCCCTCACCCCTCCCAGAACCGTGCTTGCGTAATTGACGCACACGGCTCCTCAGACAAACATTCACCAGCTCAGAACAGGTTGACCATAATTCGCGGTTGAGGCAGGGGAAAGCGCTGTTGCATCAGGACAAACTTCTCCCAGTTCAAACACCGTTTGCTGCCACGCCGATTCAGCCACTTGCACAGCAGCTTCTTCGCCTCGTGGTGAAAACGAGCAATCCCAAAGGAGTTGTCCGTCACACCGTAGTAGGCATAATGCCCTCGCAGCTTCACAGAGACACTGTCCCACAACTCCCGAGTCCTCAACTGCGCCCGATGCTCTTGCAACCAGTGCTTGAGGTCAGCCAGTTTGGCGTGGAACCGCTTCCCTGACGTAACCCGCTTCATGCGAAAGTGCCTGCCGTTGCGCGACCGACTGCAGTAGTGAGTGAAACCGAGAAAGTCAAACGTCTCCGGCTTCCTCTTGCCCTGCCTTCGGGCGTGCGCTGCCGCACCCGGCCCAAACGCGAGCACCTTGGTCTTGGAAGGCTCCACGGCTAAGCCAAATTGGGCGAGTCGCTCAATCAGTTCCGTCTGAAAACGCTCGGCCTCGGCCTGCTTTGCAAAACAGACCACGAAGTCATCAGCGTAGCGGATCAACCGAACCGCTCCACTGCAGCTCTTGCGGAAGCGCCTCTCAAACCACAGGTCAAGGACGTAATGGAGGTAAATGTTGGCCAGTAGCGGTGAGATCACCCCGCCCTGCGGGGTACCCGCGTCGCTAGTCAACAACTTCCCTTCCTCGACGACCCCCGCCTTGAGGAATCGCTTGACCATCCGGAGAACTCGCTGGTCACCGATACGGTGTCCTAAGAACTTCATCATCCACTCGTGATCGACATTGTCAAAGAAACCTTTGATATCTGCCTCCACGAGCCAATGCGTGTTCTCATCCTCCACCGCTCGGCTCAATGCGCGTAACGCGTCATGACAGCTACGCCCCGGTCTGAATCCATAGGAGTCGTCGATAAAGTCCTGCTCATAGATCGGCTCCAGGATTCGTACCAGTCCGGCCTGTACCAGCTTGTCCGCCAGCGTTGGTATCCCCAAGGGACGCTGCTTGCTGCTGCCCGGCTTTGGTATATACCTCCGTCGCACAGCCCGCGGCCGGTAGCCCAGCCGCTGTAGCCGACTCACCAGTTCGGTCAGATTGGACTTCAGACTCTTGGCGTATTCGGCCTTGGTCACCCGATCAATGCCAGAAGCGGCGTCTTTGCGTAACCGCTCGAAGCATCCCCGCAAAAGTTCCTCATTCATCAGATGGTACAAACTGGTGAAGCGGAACTTCGGTTCTTTGCGGGCTTTGCTGGCTAGGCGACGCAGTTTCGTGGCCACCGTCTCTCCGCTACTGGGCGCGGTCGGTGTTTCCTCACGTCGCTCGCTCATCTGTCGCCTCCTTCCCTAATGCGGCATTACCCGCCATCATCAGTACTATGAAGCGATCCGACTCCCCAAACACGATCAGTCCGCTCTCCCTTCTTTCGGTTGATTGGACTGTCTCCCAGCTCCGGAAGCATGCCTGGGGCCTCCCGGGTTGCCGTCCCTTCGCATTGTCATACATGCCGTGGTCTACGACCCCGGGGAAGTGAACGAAACCTGCCATAACGGTTCCGCCCATGTTGGCTTCCACCTGGACAACGGTGTCGCCCTTCCCGGTTTAACACTTCTTTCGAGGCTCAATCCCTTCAACCTTACGGCTTACGGCCTGCATGCTTGTGTTCATACGCTTAAAGTCGGGGATTACTCCCCTTCCTCCAATGACTCACTACCCGGTGGCTGGCTGCCTTTCCGGGGCGGGATTCACACCCGCTCGAAGATACGACCTTGCCCGGCCGCACTGTCCAAAAAGCGTCCGTGACGAAGCCAAAATCGTACAAAATGATATGAAGTAGTGCGTGCATCAATGTGCACTAAGTGACTATAATTAAATGACTTGCATTCTGGGTCAATGAGTTACGATTTTGACGGAATAGGATTTGAAGACCGTTGCGTCTGCCGACTTTACCAACCGGGCAATCAATCAGAAATATACCACATCGGATGAATCAGTCAAGAAGAGGAAGAAGCAAACCTTGCAGGGAATGTTCGAGCGCCACTTTCCAATCTGTGATATCGATCAGGGTGTATCGCTCGAAACACTGTCCAATCAAACCAACCCTCGACACTTTCGGGTTCCTTGAGTCACACTCAATAAGCACGAGAAGACTTCATGCTGTCCTTCACGAATTCATTCAGCCTTGGTGGTTTTAGGTGTGCTAAATCTGTGCTATTTTCTGACCTAACCTGCCACCTGTTACCATCGTTTACCTTGTCCGCCATGAAGTGAGAATCTCAGGAAACGCCAATAAATACGGGCTATTCCGATGTGTCTCTTGAGGATTTGAGTGGACATTCAAAATCGGGGTGAGAGGATTTGAACCTCCGACATCTTGCTCCCAAAGCAAGCGCGCTACCGGGCTGCGCCACACCCCGAAACCACAAAGGTAGACCAATAATAGACTTGGTCGGTACAATGTCAAGCAGCATTTCCCGTTGACTTATCGAATGGAATCGGGGTATCTTCCATTAGTTGAAGACGTCTTAGGTGCGTACGGCACTTGAAGAGGCAGCCTGCATGACCGAAATTACCCGTGAAGAAATGGACGTTGACGTCCTATTAGTTGGAGCCGGACCAGCAAACCTCGCCTGTGCTTACCGGCTACTGGAGTTGATCGAGCAGGACAAAGCCAGTGGAGGTAACCTGGGTGAGACTGTCATCATGGTCATCGAGAAGGGAGCGCATGTCGGCGCTCATTCGATATCAGGAGCCGTTCTGGATCCCGTTTCACTGAAAGAGTTGATTCCGAATTTCTCCGAACTGGGAGCGCCGGTCAAAACACCGGTGTCGTCCGAGACGATGTTGTACTTGACTCGTGGCGGCAAATTCAAAGTTCCCTGGGTGCCTTCCAGCATGCATCACCACGGCTGCTTCATCATTTCGCTCAATGAACTGACAAGCTGGCTCGGCGAGCAGCTCGAAGCAAAGGGCTGCGAGATATTCGCCGGTACGGCGGGCTCAAAACTGATCTTCGAAGATGACAAGGTCGTCGGCCTGCAAACCGATGACAAGGGTATCAACAAGGACGGCGAACCCAAGGCCGCGTTTGAGCCCGGAATGAATCTGCGAGCGAAGGTCACGGTGCTTGGTGAAGGTGTACGCGGTTCGCTCACGAAAACACTAATCAGCAAGCTGAGTCTTGACGACAACCGCAATCCGCAAACCTACACCACCGGAGTAAAGGAGTTGTGGGAGTTCCCTGCCGGAACCCTAACACCCGGCGCCGTCTACCACACGATGGGGTTTCCCCTCGACCGGCAAACTTTCGGCGGTGGATTCCTTTACAACCTTTCTGACACCTTGATGGCGATTGGACTGGTAGTCGGACTTAACTACCGTAATCCGTTCACCGAGCCGCAGGCGCTTTTCTCTCAGATGAAAACGCATCCATTTATTGCTAAGCTGCTTGAGAAGGGCAAGATGATTCGTTACGGCGCTAAGGCGATTCCGGAAGGTGGATATTGGTCGGTCCCCAAGAACTATGGCGATGGTTTCCTGATAACAGGTGACGCTACCGCATTCTTGAATCCGGCACGATTGAAGGGAGTTCACCTGGCAATCAAGTCCGGCATGTTGGCAGCGGAAACCATTTTCGCCGCACTCAAGAAAAGTGACTTCTCTGATGCCGCGCTGGCACCGTACGATCAGAAGTGGCGTTCGTCGCTCATCTATCAGGAACTGTACGGCCAGCGCAATTTTCACCACATGTTTGAGCACGGTGTTTGGTCGGCCCCGGGATTTGTCGTTAGGCGGCTTCTCCAAGGCCCCGGCGCCTTTCGCAAACGGCCACCGATCGTCGAAGATCACCTCAACATGCGCAAGCTCACCGACTATTTCGGCAGTTCAGTGCCGAAGCCGGAGCAATGGCGGCCCAAACCGGATGGGAAGTTGGTGATGAATAAACTCGATGCGGTCTATTTCTCCGGCACACATCATGAGGAAGATCAGCCGTCCCATCTGTTGGTAAGCGACACCGGAATTTGCGCCACGAAGTGCGTGTCAGAATACGGCAATCCCTGCCAGTTTTTCTGCCCGGCTCACGTCTATGAGATGGAAGATGAAGGCGCAGGACGCAGATTGAAGATCAACGCCTCCAACTGTGTCCATTGCAAGACTTGTGACATAGCTGACCCGTACGGCATCATCACCTGGGTAACGCCCGAAGGCGGCGGCGGTCCCAAGTATGACGGGCTGTAGCAGGCTGTCGTGCAACACACTAAGCAACAAGCCTTCCGGCGGCTACTTCAATGGGTACAACTTTATCGACTGTTTGTCGAGGCCACTTAGAAGCTGCTTTTCGACTCGGAATCGATAGTGATTGGTACCGGGTTTGTGAATTGGCTCGTTGGCGCCAAAACCAACACTGTACTTGCCTGTGATAGCGTTCATATAGAAATCGTAGGTGCCGGCCTCAGCAGCGGAAAATATCAGCGCGTAGTGCTGACGCTTCCAGGTGCTTTCCGGAAAATATTCCTTGAACAAGAAGCTCTCGTAAGGACCCTCAGCTTGGCCTTCGCCGATCAGTACCGCTGCTTTGACATCCCCCGCTTTCGGCGTAATTTCGACATTATAGTAGGCGCTGTCCTCCAGAATCCGTATCTGGAATTCGGTCGTTCCTGACTCATAAACGATCTTGCCGCGATCCGGTGCCCCAGCAAGGATACCGGCGCTCGACTGTTTCGCCACATAGGTCTTGAATTCCGTTTGCAGGGCAACCCAGACTTTGCCGGTAATAGCGGCAACGATATCCTGGAATTTCTTCTCCGTTATCGCCCTGACTTCCGCTTCACTGCCGGAAAGTTGTCGATAGAGTTGGAAGTACTTCTCCTTGCCGATCTCCTCGAAAAGAAACTTGCAGAAGAGACCCGCAACCGGATAGGTGAAGTCAGGGTTGTCTTCCCAGCTTCTGAAACTGTCGTACGTTAGAAGATCCGCCCATTCACAATTGCCGCTGCGGTAGATATAACCGCCGAGATAAAGCGTCACTGGCGCCGTTCGCCCCATTCGTCCACCGAGGAAAGTCGCAGTCCCCTCTTCCATAAATGGTAGCGTATAGAGTGGCAACGAGTCAATAGCATAGGCAACGAGAAATTGGGCAATCTCGTGGTATGGTGGCGAAAATTTACTGATGACTGCGTCAAGGGGTCTGTAGAAGTCGCCATGCACCGGCATGCCGGTCAGTTGTTGCACTTCTCCGAAAGACTCACACAGCACCATCCGGAACTTGGTCTTTTGTAGGTTTGTCATTTTTCCCTCGGAGATACCGAGCGTCTTGGCAGTCGCCTCGACAAACTGATCAGCGGCGTCAACATTGCTTCGCTCAAAAGACTTCAGATCGCGATAGCTTAGATCAAAGTACTTCCCCTGTACTTGATCCCAGCTCTCGGTGAACACCCGCAGTGACGATGTCAACGACGGTACTACAGTAGCCGTGGTGACGGCATAGTGCGCGTCGGTGTACGTTGTTTCCTTGGTAGTGATTCGGTAGTTGATCTTGGCGAAACCGCGATTCATCGTGATTGTGTCTATCGCTATTGTGGCCGCACCCGACCTCAATAGGCTGAGATTGCTCAGTAGCGCTGATCCCACTTCCAGCTTAACCGGTACGTCCTTGTACTTGATGCCGAGCTGATCTGCCCAACTGCGATCAAGCAGCGACCAGTGGTTAAGAGCGGACAGGTCATCTCCCGCTTTCAACGCGTCTACATAGTCATAGAAGAAACGCTGTATCTCCGGTTGGGAGATGTCAGCCACCGCAAGCTGAGCCCAGAACAGCAAGCATATTGCCAAGATTCGCTTCATGATCTCTCCTCTATCTACTTGTACCTACCTACTGAATATTCGACTGAACCGGTTAGAAGCTTTATCACGCCCACCGACGGCCTGGCGTTTCATTTCGAATCATAGATTATAAGACCCAAGCCCTGGTAGAATCCAAGATTTCTTGCGCTACTTGCGGCTCGGGATGGGCACAGCAGTTTGAGCTTTGAGTCGCGGCTCGGTCGCTATACACGGACGTACACATACCCATCGACAATCTCAACGTCGTACGTCTCGATCCTGACGCCGGGAGCATCCAGCGACTCACCGGTGATCACGTTCAATCGCCAACCGTGCGACGGGCAGGTCACAATCTCACTGTCAAGCGCCCCACCTTCAAAACTGGCGCCTTGGTGCGGACAGATATCTTCAACGGCAGAAAACCTATCACCGACTTTGAACACGGCAACGGGTCGGCCATCGATTTCCACGGCCAATGCCGTATCATCCGGGACATCGTCGACCGAACACACTTTCACGAAGTCATCCATATCGATGCAATTATGGGAATGGAAATGAAAAAGTCAAGCTGAACTGTTGGATCCCTTTCGACCACTTACAGCACTTCCAGCAACTGCTCGGCGTGCGCTTCGGTATTGACCTTGGTGATGACTTCCGCGACCCTGCCGTCGTCCCCGATGACGAACGTTGTGCGCGCAATCCCCATCGATTTCTTACCGTACATATTCTTTTCCACCCAGACCTCAAATTGCTCGGCCACTTTGTGGTCGGGGTCAGACAGGAGCGGAAAAGGCAGTTTGTATTTAGCGGAGAACTTCTGATGACTCTCCACATTATCCGGCGAAATTCCGTACACGATGATTCCCTGTTTCCCGAGCTTCGCGTAGGAATCCCGAATGGAACATGCTTCTTTGGTGCAACCCGGTGTGTCATCCTTCGGATAGAAGTAGAGCACTACCCGTTGGCCCGTCCACGCAGATGATTTCACAGTCGTACCGTCCGTCTGCTTCAATGTAAATTCGGGAATCTTATCTCCCTGCTTCAGCATTTGCTCCTCCTCAGCCTTGCGCTTGCTTTTCCATTCAACACTTCAGAACCGACATCATCATCAGCCTGTTCCCAGTTACGGCTATCCAACAGATACGTAAGCCGTTAGGAAGACTAGAGAATGAAAATTTTATTTGATTTGTAACGGGGCTTTGAGTAGTCATCTTGATATGATGAAGGAACTTCAAGACATCTTTCGCGATGTTTATATCAAAGAGCGAAAACTGAACCTGCTTTATGGCCTTCTGATAGAGACGGGGACGATGGGGAACGGTTTTTTTGTCAAGGCCCGCGAAGATCAGAGCGGTGATCTGCAGATATTGCAGGAGATCAATCTGCAGTATGGCAACCAAGAAATCGATTCGAGCATTCTCGAGAAAATGGGTGAGAGTTTGCTGCACCTGCGCTCTAGTCTGAAGGAAAGGGAGAATCTGATGCGGGAGATTCTCACAGCCGAGAACGAACTGGTGGAACTGTACAAGAACTCATTGCGCTTCCTCACTTCAGACGATCAAACCCGCCGACTGATCAACCGCATCCTGACAGTCAAACTCTTCCACAAGCGGGAATTGATGGACTCTTTGCAGACCTTCACGCCATAGGACGATTTCCAATTCGGCAGACAACAGCTTTTCGCGATCGGGGCCACGACGGGCACGACCAATGTTCGAAGTTCTCCCTCAGACTTGGAGACAATTTCTCCATTCCCCTTGGCAGGACAATAGAGGAAGAGCAAATTCACGAGAAAACCCCTTGACACCTTCCGACCTGCTGCTACCTTAACTTTTGGTTTGTTCCTTTAATCTGGTCCTGCGAGACCGAAAGGAAGAAAATGCATACCGTCAGAATATCCATCTCTGAAATACATCTGCGCAATTGTCACGATAACTCTATCGTAAAGGAGTCACTTTGCCCGAAAATGAGTTCACCGTAATCATGGATGCGAAACAGATTTCGCACGCACTCACCCGCATCGCCCATGAAATTCTCGAATCGATTGAGGAGTCGGATAAATTGGCGATCATTGGCATCCGCTCCAACGGCGATTTTCTTGCCGACCGCCTAGCGGAAATGATCGGGAAGATTGATGGCCGCAGGATCGACGTCGGCTACATGGACATCACGCTGTATCGCGACGATCTGCTGACCAATCCCGAACACCCGGAGATCAAGGCTACCGAGATTCTCTTTCCGGTAGACCACAAGGTCATAGTGCTTGTGGATGATGTCTTGTTCACCGGCAGAACTATCCGCGCTGCGCTGAACCAGATACCCGACTACGGTCGTCCCGAAGTTGTCCGGCTGGCGATCTTAGTGGATCGCGGCGGCAAAGAACTCCCAATCCGCGCCGATTTTGTCGGCAAGAACATCCCCACGTCACGCCATGACGACGTGGTGGTAAAACTTAAGGAACACGGGGGCGACGATTCCGTGCTGTTGCGCCGGGATGAAGGTGCAAAGAAAGCAAAGGAGACAGCCAAGAAAGGGAGCAAGAAATGACCGTAAAACGCAAACACCTATTGGGTCTGGAAGAACTCGAACCGCATGAGATCATGAGCTTTCTGGAATCCGCCAAGGTCTTTCGCGAGGTATTGGATCGTCCGATCAAGAAGGTTGCGCCGTTGCGCGGTCTGACCGTCGTCAACCTCTTCTTTGAACCGTCAACCCGCACACGCTTGTCGTTTGAACTAGCGGAGAAACGTCTCTCCGCTGACACGGTCAGTTTTACTACCGCGACATCATCTGTCAAGAAAGGCGAGACGTTGAAGGACACTGTCCGCAACATCGAAGCGATGAAGATTGATATGATCGTCATCCGTCATCAATCAGCCGGCGTTCCCTATTTCCTGACGCGCTTCTCCGATGCCTGTATTGTCAACGCCGGCGACGGTCAGCATGAGCACCCCACTCAGGGTCTCCTTGATCTCTATACCATCTGGACCAAATACAAAAAGCTTGCCGGACTCCGCGTCGTGCTGATGGGTGATGCCAAGCATTCGCGCGTGATTCGTTCCAACATCTGGGGACTGACCAAACTGGGCGCCTCTGTTGCCGTCTGCGGACCACCAACTCTGTTGCCGGTGGAGATGGAAAAGATGGGGGTCGAGGTTCACACCGATATTGATAAGGCGCTGGATGGCGCCGATGTGGTCAACGTCATGCGCATCCAACTGGAACGTCAGACATCAGGACTGCTGCCGTCCTTGCGCGAATACACCACACTCTTCGGCATCACCAGAGAACGTCTGAAACGTCTCAACAAGAACTACACGATCATGCATCCGGGACCCATCAATCGGGGTATCGAACTTGCCGATGACGTCGCCGACAGCGTCAACTCGGTTATTCTGGAGCAGGTTACCAACGGCGTCGCAGTGCGGATGGCGGTGCTCTATCTTCTGGCAGCAAGCGAGGGCAAGAATGTCAAGCAAGATTAGGTTAATCAAGAACGGGACTCTGGTTCTTCCCGACAGAAACGAACCAATCGAGGGGGACATCTATCTCGAAGAGGGTGTCATCAAGAAAATCAATCTGGAGACTGGCAGTCGCAAGAAGGAAAAGGCCGGCGGAGACGGCGTGATCGACGCCAAAGGACTGCTCGTCTTTCCGGGCCTAATCGACATGCATGTGCACTTGCGCGAACCCGGACGGGAAGATGAAGAGACGATCGCCACCGGCACGGCTGCTGCCGCCGCCGGCGGATTCACGGCGGTTGCTTGCATGCCGAACACGTTGCCACCTGTCGACAATCAAGAATCCGTAATGTTTATCAAGCAACTTGCCCGCGATTGTCCCGCACGAGTTTATCCCATAGGCGCTATCAGCAAGGGCCGCGCCGGCAAAGAAATCTCCGAGATCGGCGAGATGGTGCACATGGGCGCCGTGGCGATTTCCGATGACGGATCACCGGTGCATGATGCCGCGATCATGCGGCGCGCTCTTGAATACGCCGGCATGTTCGGGATACCGGTCATCAGCCACGCCGAGGATTCGACGCTTACCGGCAACGGCGTGATGAACGAAGGATACGAGTCGACCCGACTCGGCATGCCCGGAATCCCTCCTTATTCGGAGGAAGTCTGCATTTCGCGCGACATCATTCTCTGCAAGCACATCGGCACCCGGCTGCATATCGCCCACGTTTCGACGAAAGGTTCGGTGGAATTAGTGCGACGCGCCAAAGCGGAAGGCGTCCATGTGACGGCGGAAGCCACGCCGCATCATTTTACGCTCACGGACACGCTGATCGGCAAAGAGTTCAACACTAACCTGAAGATGATGCCGCCTCTGCGGACTCAAGAGGATGTTGATGCGATTATCGCCGGTCTGATGGACGGCACAATCGATGCTATAGCCTCTGATCACGCGCCCCATTCGTCCGAAGAAAAAGAAGTGGAATTTGATCAGGCTCCCAACGGCATCATCGGTCTAGAAACGACGGTCGGATTGGTGGCGACGCGTCTGGTGCGACCCGGACATCTGACCTGGAACGATATTGCGCGCAAGTTGTCAAATCATCCGGCGCGCATCCTAAAGATTTCCGGCGGCGAACTGAAAACCGGCGTGGTTGCCGATATCACGATTATCGATCCCAAGACCTCCTGGACTGTACGTGTCGACAAGTTTGCCTCCAAGTCGCACAATTCACCCTATGACGGCTGGAAGCTTCATGGAAAGGTGCGCTATACAATTCTCGGTGGCACCGTCAGCCACGCTTCATAGGAGCAACCACTTTGGGTAGCCCTCTTACAGGTTCTGTTAGGTTCTGTGACCTCGCGCTTGCGGGGTCGCCGGACCTGACTTCAGATCAAGGCTCGCAATCAGGAGCGCAAGGCCAATCCTAATGCTTGTTCGTACTGCGCTGCAATCACCTCCGGCGAGAAACGTTTCTCGGCATCCTTCTTGGCATTCGTAATCAGGTTGCGATACAATTGCTCGTCGGTAAGAATGTTTCTGATCTGTGCGGCAAGTTGCTCCGCGTTTCCGGGTTCGAAAAGCAGACCTGTTTCGCGATCACGGATGATATCAATAATGCCCCCCGAACGCGCGCCGATCACGGCCGAACCGGAGAGTTGCGCTTCGACCAGCGTCATCCCGAATCCTTCATTAATCGACGGCAATACGGTAACGCGAGCAGAGGGATAGATTTTCGCTAACTGCGCTTGCGGAACCGGAGCTTTCAACAGGACTTGTTCTTGCAGCAAAGACTCCGCGATTAATGCCCGCAATTCGCCCTCACGCTCCCCCTCGCCGTAGATTTCGCAGACAAAATCGATGTCGTCGTCTCGGAGCATTCCCAGAGCTTTG
>Ga0209777_10003795_pt1 | contig 18387 bp, 40 predicted proteins | sample FrelakmetHBP12HB_FD_187147 | JGI IMG/M metagenome (GOLD analysis project Ga0209777, IMG submission 187147) | Freshwater lake sediment microbial communities from the University of Notre Dame, USA, for methane emissions studies -HBP12 HB (SPAdes)... | ecosystem: Environmental > Aquatic >...
ATGCCGGAGGAGGGAACACCAATATCCACATTAAAGACCTCTATGTATCAATGGAACAGACTGTAAGAGTCATCGGATCAACGGGCAGAACTAGGGCTTCCCTTGGGAATTTTGGTATTCTTTTTGAGGATGCTGTAACCAACTCAAGTATTGAAAATGTCTATGTCACTAAGAGCGGACAGATTGGAATAGGGGTTGGCGATGATTGTTCTGGTATTTCTGTTATTAACTCATTCGCAGTTGGTAACTACCAAGAAGGGCTAGTCGTTTATCCTATTGGAATAGGAGCCGGTCATCTACCTTCAAAATCCTTTATTTCAAACAACTACATCAAGGGAAATGGGGCAGGGGCAGGATTCCCCTGTGGAGATGTTATTCTTAACGGTACAAAAATTACAATGACCAGCAACTATGTTGAGACCATACAGACGACAGGGACGGGGGCCTGTATCAGCGTTGGAGACGATGGCATTGCTGGGGTAGGTCATAATGTTATTTCCAATAATGTATTGATTGGGCCTACGGCGGCAGGGGCTAGCGGTATCCAGTTGTTACAATATGCCTCAGAAAATAGCATCACTGGAAATTATATCTACGGGGTGTTGGAAGGTATTTTGGTGGCCGGTGGTGCTGGGAATGTTCCTTCCTACAACGACATTTCTGGTAATGTAATCTCTACGACAACTGGTGATGGAATTGTTCTCGACGAAGCCTATTATAACACTGTGGTTGGAAATAACCTCAACGCCATAGGAACGATTGGAATTTCTATCGGGCCATCCGTCGCCTCTGCCGGTAACACTATTTCTGGAAATAGCATTTACTGGACAGGCTCTGGGGGCATTTATCTCAAAGCCGGAGAAAACAATGTTATTAGCGGGAATAGAGTTTCCCATACAGGGAAAACAGTTACAACGTCTGCTGTTATACAAGTAGACAGTAATACAAATAGTGTTAGCAACAACCATGCGGCTTATGGGGCAGCAGATGGGATACTGCTCAATGGATCGTATACCCTTATGAATGGGAATGATGTCTATGATAACTCCCTGAATGGGATAAATCTTGTGGCATCTTCCTATAATACCATTACCGGGAATCACGTTACCGACAACAACCTGAGTAATACCGCTTCAACAAACGGCATCACTCTTAGCTCGACATCGACTTATAACACGGTCACAGGAAACGTGTGTGTTAAGAAGTCAGGTGGCCACGAGAAGTACGGGATAGATGAGCAGACATCATCAAATTACAACATTATGACAAACAATATACTTAACGGATCAAGTGGAGGAGTAAATAAGATTGGTGCAAATTCGATAGTAACTGGAGCAAACATAACATACTAAATGGAGCTTTATGCAAATGCTTATACTATTATTTGCAGCCTATGGTTTTGCAACAGCAGTGCAACTCTCCCGTGGACCGTATCTGAACTTCAAACCGTTCAACTGCAAATTTTGCCTATCGTTCTGGTTCTCGTTGTTTGTTATCTTCGTCTTCTACACAACAGGCACTCTCCGTGATGCAGCTATCTACTCCATAATTCATGCGTTTGCAATTGCCGGGGGTGTGGCCGTTATAAAGGTGGTGGAGGACAAATTAACGGTATTTGTACCGCCACCGCTGGCCCCACCTGTTGACTTTGAAAAATAAATAGGGTTAAACCATGTTGCATTTATCGGATAAAGACAAGCGTAGTTTGAGGATAGAACAAAAACGCATGGCCAGGGACCGTGAGCATGGGTTTGGGCTGCAGGTCTCTGATATATGTACTACGGAGCACAATGCATGTAGGAGTAAGGTAGATAAAGAAATTACGTACCACCGAGAAAGGTACGGTGAAGAGCATCCACATGCAAGAGAGATGCTACAGGAGTGTGAGGAACAGTACGGCAACTGCGTAAGTCCAAGCATCTTTAAAAAACTGTATAAGGCGATAAAGGAGTAATTATGAACAATAAAGAAGAGTTTTCTACTTGGATTATAAAAGAGATGATTAGTGAGTTAAAAACAGACTGCTTAGAACTGATAAAGTGGTTTAATGAATTTAAGAAAGAAAGAACCATGGAAAACCTACTTGCTGCATGTGAATATGTTGCAAGAACAGAAGAAACAAGAGCATACTTAGATAAGATTTACTTCAACTTCAGTGGTGGACATGATCTCATAAAAAACAGGCTAAATGAAATAGACAGCATATATCGTAGAGCCGGTGGTGTAGCGGAAGAGGTAATGATTTTGTCATCCAAAATGAACAAGTGCGAGGTATAACATGTCTAAGGTCGTCATAAAAACATCTGATGCTCCATCGTGGGTTAGAGAAGCTATAAAAGTAAATCTTGGACAAGATATACGAACTATTACAGTTGAGGCCGGAGAAGAAGTATTTCTCTATGGTTCTTATACTGATTACGACAAAATGATTGTAGTTATAGAATGTCAGGGAAAAATGAAGAGGATGGAGGGGACCTATTACGATAGTATTTTAAGCGCATCTAAAGAAGAACGCTCCATGGAAAAAGGTGGAAGTATTCAGCTACAACCAGACTGCTTCATTCTTGAAATGCATACCTACAGTGATCGAATAACACTTCATGTCCATCCTCAAAATATGGCTCCCATGCTCGGTAAGAAGAACAACGTTACTCCGCGTCAATACGCTATACTCGTTACTATAAGGAGCTTGATACCATCGGCACGAAAGAATGTATGGAATAAAACAGGCGTGAGTATAGCAGAACTCGATCAGCTTGCACGGATGGGTTTACTCACTAAAGCCCATGCTCTGACTATGGAAGGTAAAAATGCTATGCACAGCATGGAAGAAGGAAAGTGGGGAGATAACCACACCGAAGCGTGGAGAAAAGCCGGAAAGGATCATGTGTACGGTGATCTTGGGTATAGTCAGGAAGTAAAAAAGAATGTAACCATTACCCTCGACGGAAAAAAGATGGTTATAGATAAATTCAGTCTGTCAGTATTCAGCTTTGATAGGCTATTTAACATGATCGATGAAAAAATAAGCACAGAACCATTCAATGTAAAAAGAATTTCGAGATTAAACTATACTACAAGCCCCGCAAAAACCCCGTTTGGAGTATACTGGGTTACAGGTCTATGGGGACTTATCGCTGAGGACTTGGGTTATAGTAAGAAGGACATACACACAGCCATGGAGGACGCATGAGCAAGCTCTGTACAACCACCGTAAGTATTCTGGCTATAATAGGCACGATTTTCGGTGTTTATTTCTGGATAGATAATCGCTACGCCCTCTCCGAGGAACTCAACAAGACAAACCAGCGTCTTGACTATAAAATAAAGTCTGACCAGTTGAATAGTGTACAAGATCGCATCTGGAGGTATGACGATAGATACAAAAAGAGAGATATGGATGATGCGGCTGTAGGGGAGTATAGGGCATTACAGCAACAGAAAGAAGAACTGAATAAGGACCTCAACCAAATAAAAAAATAGACTTGACTTCCTTCCTGCGTCCATGTATCATTTGTCTATGGACTTGGAAAAGAAACAAAATCAAACCAGATGGAGCCTCAGTTACCATATTTTATGGTCCACTCGCCGTAGAAAGCAGGTTCTTATTCCTCTCACAAATTACCTTTCCGCTATTTTACACGAAGAAGCTCAAACCCTTGACGTAGATATTATATCATTAAGAATAATGCCAAATTACGTGCATCTCTTTGTCGATGCACCACCCACCATTGCACCGTCAGATATTATTGTTAGACTAAAAAACAAGAGCGCAAGCATCTTAAGAAATGACTACAAAGAATTACAGAAGATGCCAAGCTTGTGGACACGCGCATATATCGTTTCTACTTCTTACTTCAGCGATGAAGGAATAAAGGATTTCCTTAATAACCAAAATAAGCTATAAGGAGGTGTTTTTATGGCATCTAAGTACCATTTTAGAACAGAAAACGTACAGATCGTAACAACTGGAGGTACTGACTTCACCCATGGTCTTGGCACGGCTCCGGCTGGAGTGTATGGAACCGTTAGGCTTACGATGAGGACAAGTACTGGTAGGGCGTATATAATGACTTCTACGTCCATGGTCGTTACTATCGGAAGTTCACTTGCACTCATGGCCGTGGATATAGAGGTCGAAATTTACCATAGCATCAATAGGTAGGCGAAGATAAAAAAATAAGGAGGTAATAATTATGGCCAGTAAATATCATTACAGAACAGAGAGTGTAGCTATTGCAACCAGCGCAGGTACGACATTCACCCATGGTCTTGGAGTAGCACCTGCTGGCGTCTATGGATCAGTACGTATCAATATGAGGACAAGCACCGGGGTTGTGTATGTCACCACATCTTCGTCCCAGATCGTTGTTCTTGTAAGCTCACTGGCTAACGCTGGTGTTGACCTTGAGGTCGAGATCTACCACAGCATCAATCGCTAATCCTCGTTCTTCCCCCGCCCCCTCTTCTGTTGCGACAGGAGGGGGGGATACATTAATAATATCACTAAGAAACTCTACTATCTCTTCGGTTATTTCGTGTTCAAGTACTGGAGTAAGTAACTCCATGTCGTACCCACTGAGTATGTCGTAAATCATCACATATAGAAATTTAGCATCGAGGGGCATAGGGGTCTCCTTAAAAGTCTTGGTCTTCTATCCACCGCACCAGCCTGTCTACCCTAAGAATATGTGCGATAATAAGTAGTATAGTGGCAAAAAATAATACAACAAAAAATAGTGGCAATGGAAGCTGCTTTTTCATCTCTACACCAGTTGTTCCCCCACCACACCCCTGAGCCACGGCACCGGAGTATTCAGTTGAGCGCATATTATAGCCGCAGCACGAAGCTTCATGTCAAGGCGCTCTTCTTTGGTTAATGTAAATCCACACCCCCTCACACTATCACGTTCACCGACTGCAGCTAACCGACCCATAGCTATGGTTCTGGCCTTACCTATCAACCACGCCTTACCAACAACCTCCAGCTCCCCTGATGGTAGCATAACCATGCCCTGACGCATATAGAACAGGTCTATAGGAGAACAGTAGCTGAAGCCGACCTGAAAATAGTCGCCACGGCTCTCGTCATTCTCGTCCACAGGTCCACAGTTTATGTAAGCAGCCACGATTTGACCGACCTCGTGGTCCCCTGGGAGAGTAATCTCGTCGCGCTTCAACCCATAATTCTTAGCAAGTTCTGTTATCAAATTGCTACTGTCAAAGGGCTTGATAACGTGAAAGGTGCGGAACCTAATATCTACTTCTTCTTCGCTACCGTTGTTGCTCATCGTTCTTCTCCTTTATTAATTTCAGTATATAATCGACTGACTTTTTTATTACTACAGCATCTCTCGATGGTGAGAAGTGTCGGCCATGGTAAATTACACTCTTAATTAAATCCTCAAGTTTCTTGGTCACTCACAACCTCACTATTAGTTTTTTGTATCTCATTCCACTCGTCTTCACACTTCGCGCACCAGTCATGGCGACTGTCCAAGGAATCGTCAATAAACTCTGACCCACATATAGTACAGATCTTATTCATATGAACGCCCTGGTTATCGATCTATAATTCTTTCTCGACACCATATAGACGCCGAGCTTCTTCTTAAATATCCTCACAAACACCCATGGTAGTCTAATCTCTGTTACTACTCCAGCGTTATCACGTACACCGAACTTCTGTGTATGCACCTTGTCGCCAACACGAAGTAGGGTGGACTCAATCTTGGTCATTTTACCCCCCACTCTTGCGTACCAAATTGCCCCGTACTATCTTTCTCTACAGCATTTTTATAACCTGGAAGAAAATGATACTTATCCTTCATTTCAAACCACATCTCTCCAACTCCATCGAAACCAAGGCCACCAAGTAATACTCTCTTGTTGATCCTGTCTATCGCTATTACGAAATGGTTTGGATTCACCTCGGCACCCTAACTATCTCCATTCCCTCTGAATTATGCTTCTCTATCGTCATGGTGGGTCCAGCCTCAAAAAGTCCCTTGTTCTTGGAGTCTAAAAACTGCTCATAGCCCACTATGCCGTTTGGTCCTATATGGGGATTGATGAGGTCTGTATCGCAGTATATTGGAATCTTGGCCTTACGTGCGTTCCAGCAGAACTTTAAATCTTCACCAAAATCAACGAGGTCGAACCAAGGTTCGGGCATCCTGTCTAACACGTCAAGCCTTATAAGCACGGCATGGAAGCCTATAGCGTTGACCCTGCGTATACCTGTCTTTACAATGTCTACCATAGCAACAGCCATGTTTAACCCGTTGTCCTTATTAAACTCAAACTTGTACATAGTTGGCTCGTATGGCTCTTTCTTCTTAAATGCTAATGCTCCTATGATAGGAACATTTGCGTTGAAGAGGCGTATGAAGAGGTCTGTAGGTAAAACATGATCGTCGTCCAAAAACAGTGCATAGTCGGCTTTGAGATCATACTTTGCGTGTCTAAGCAGATCGTTCCTTGAATCATGGATTATACCCCCAGGGCTATCTACCATGGCCCAACGCCAGGGCTTCTTCATCAGGGACAGGCGCATGGTAAAAAGTCTGTGGTTATAATCAGTTCTGAATGGGATAAGACAAGCAACATAAGGGTTCCCGGTAAACATACCATCATAATTGGCCCTTCCCCACTTCTTTATTACCTCTTTATCTTTCTTTTTCCAGTAAGCATCATATTCTTTTTCGCCGCCCAACATAGGCTTGAAGCTCCTGCTTCCTGTATGGTGGATGTACACATCTCTTGCTATCTTCATCTCCCATCCAGCATTTTTTATCCTTATAGAATAATCGTGGTCCTCTCCTCCGCCTATTCCAAAACGAGTATCGAGCCCTCCTATTTGTTCTATCACCCTTCTCCTTACAGCAAAAAAGAAACCTATAAGCGATCCTGTAGGTTCTTCGTGGATACCCTCGTGATTAAAGGCTACAGACTGTCTGCCCATAACGTAATTCGACACAGGCCCTACGGCACCTACCTCTATAGTAAAATGATTTAACAACCGCTGTAGCCAGCCATCTTCTGTAATAAGGATGTCGTTATTAGCAAATATAATTACTTCGCTCTCGTTTCCTACGGATTCCATGCCCTTGTTTATGCCGCCTATCCAGCCTAAATTTGTTTCTGAATGATAGGGGATTACCCAGGGGTATTTTCCGTGCATTTCATCAAGGTACTCGGTTGTTCCATCACCTGATGCATTATTTACAACTATCAACTCGAAATCTGCACCAGAGTTCCAGTACGTGAATGATTCTATGGCCCTCTTCGTCTCTTCCAGGTGGTTCCATGCTACCATAATTATTGATGTTTTTGCTCCGTCAAGCATCGATGAAACCACTTTGTCTGCACGCAATTCTACTTTAAGCTGCCACTCACAGCGCTCCATCGACATGCGCGTGAATGACCACTTGTATTTACTTGGTACGGCAAGGGATTCTTGTTCGAGACTAAAGAAATACCTGAAGCTGTTCTCGTTCCATGAACTAACGTGTGCGGGGTCGTGTGCAAATACAGTATCGGCATGGGGCACAACAATGTGTATCATGGCTCCATCATGGCAGACCCGGTACATTTCAGAAATCAGAAAGAACATGTCCTCACCACCATGTACGTGCTCAAGTACATGACTAATGTTTATTTCTGATACAGTATTATCAGCAAACGGTAAGCCCTTGGTAATATCTCTAATAATCTCTTGTCCACAGTCCTCATAATCCAAGCCTATGAAGCCCGGACGCTTTGCGTTGCCACAACCGATATCAACTCTCAACCCCATTATTTATCTCCTTGTTTGGTTTATTTCAATTATCATATCTACTGAAAAATAGTACACACATGATTAAAATACCAAAAGATGTACCGCTGAATGATGCAATAAGGATATACCACCATGGAACCATATGTTCTCCTTTTTTCCGGGGCTGAGCGGGGCTTTTTTATGTCTGTGTAGACGTTATTTAGCCCCGCCCCGTACCCCGAATCTTACTTCTTTGCTGCTTTCTTGGGCGGTGGTGCTTTCTTCTGGGCTTTCTTTGCCGTTGCCATGTCAACCCCCTACTTCGTAGTTGCGAGTGTCTTGTATCTGACATCTCGCACGCTCTTAGCGATCATATCCGCTTCATCAAGAAACCCTATGGCCTCGTAGTGAAGGGACACGCGCTTAAGCTCAACGATCAAGTTCGCTGGTACTATCTGCATCTGCACTTGTCCCGATAGGGGGTGCTGTACGGGCATGGGGACCATGGTAGTCTGCAGTATGTACCCGTTTTCCAGGAATATGGTGCGCTTATCCTCCTGGTAGTGCTCTTTGTCCTCCATAACGAAGCTTATCATCTGACCACCACTGATGACAAACATGACTGGTTCGTTCTTCTTCTGGCCTAACACAAGTTCAGCGTCTTTCATTGTACCCCCTTGATGTCCTGTAGAGCAAGGGTTATGGCCGTTTTTATCTGGGCCTCAACCCTGTCTGCATTTGATATGTCCACCCCCTCGGCCTTGCATGTAATGTAAGCAAGGATTTTAGTCACAAACTCTGTGCTTGCCTTGGTGTACCCAATGGCTGCAGAGGCTCCCGCAATATCGAGAGCCTTGCTGTTTATTGCATCCGACAACAATGAACCAACCATCTTCACCCAATCCATGATGGCCTACTTGTCGAAGTAGATGAGGTTGGCGAGGTTACAGATGAGTTCAAGGGTCGGCTTCTCAAATGGAAGAGATGCCACCTTTTTTAGTTCATCCTTTGTTGCTTCTACGCGATCATCGTAGCCCTCGAAAGGTACGATTTTGGCGTCGAGGTATCTGTCGAACATAAACTCCATCACGCTTTTCTCGCCGAAATCCTCAGCGTTCATCAGCATGAGTTCGTCGTGGACCTCAACTATTTTCGCGTCGATCTCCTCTGCCGTAGGAACTACCTGTGCCTCTTCCAACACTTCCGTCTCGCCAGCCACTACTTCTGTTTCTTCGGTCTTTACTTCTTCGATCATACTTGTTACCTCCTGGTTTATAGTAACGCCCCTAAAGAGGGGGAGTTCTCTGATATCTTGGAACCCGAAATTTCCTATCAATACATCCGTTGCTGGCATACGCTCTTTGCCATCCTTGGTTAAGTTCACGTTTTCGTGGCGCTCAAGTGTAATAAAGGGGAAATCTCGGTATAGTTCACGCACAAAAGGTACATCGTTGTAAGTTAAGAGCCACTTACCCTTGTGCATATACAATAATTCAGCAAGCTTAATGTGGTCAGCTTCGCCGAATTTAAAAACGCCACTGTACTGCCTCTCTCCTCCAACATATGGGGGATCAGCGAAAATGAATACAGATGGATCATTACAATACCTTCTGAAGAAATCTCTATAATCAAGGTTTTCGATAATTACAGACGAGAGTCTGTCTATTACAGGTTTGAAATATTTCATCTTTTTATAAAAGGCCGGTGGCCGTTTTATACCCGAACCAAAGGTAGCCTTGTCTGTCAGCTTACCAGAAAAACACAATCTATTGATCGTGTAGTAGCGCCATGCCTTCTGAACGTCACTGGTTGGCACCATTTTCTTTAGCTCATCAAACTGCTCCCTGCTGTATGGGGTCACATTTATCATCTCTATTAGCTCATCTGCATTATCACGTAACACGCGGAAGAACGTAACCACTTCTGCTGATATGTCGTTCACTATCTCTACTGGAGAGCGGTCCTTAGCAAACAGAATATGAGCCGCGCCGAGGAATGGCTCGCAGTAGATTTTATGCCCGTGGGGAAAGAATTTTACGATCTCGTCCCGTAAACCATATTTTCCGCCGACACGCGTCACTACGGAATTGACTTTCATTCTATATTTTTTCCTCCCAAAGATTGCCCACGCTGAATCCTTCCCACGACTGTTCTGCTAATTCCATATTCGTTTGCTATTTCTCTTTGAGAAAAAAGTCCTCTCAATAAACAAATAGTGTCTTTCTGTTCCTTTGTGAGAGATTTATTGTCTACTTCAGATTTAACCCAAGTTCTATGCGAAAAAATATCTTTTATAGTAGAAACGGTGACGCCATAGCGTAATGCAATTTCTTTTCTTCTTAGTTTTCCTTTAAGGAATAAAATTTCCATCACTTTGTCTTCAGTAAGGACACAACGAAACCTTTTTTTATCTATACAATCTCTTATATTTTCTTTTTGAGAACCAGAAAAAAGGTGATAAGGATTTATGCATGACTTTACATCACATTTGTGTAAAACCTGTATATCCTCTGATAACTCACCATTAAATAAATAATAAACAAAACGATGTAAAAGAGGATAATACTTCTTGTTGTGATAAATACTGCCATAAGCATTATATGTTGCTATCCCCTTTGTTCCACACCAGATAAAGCACCCCGTATCCGGCACCGCGATGCACTTATCCAGCAATTCATCAACAGTAATAGTAATATTTCTATCCCTATACATTAATCTTCCTTTTCCCCACTCTTGTATGCAAATATGACTTCCTGGCTTTCTGTCTTTAATATGTTACCATCAGCCTCGGCCATATCACCCAACTCGATAATATTTATAAGCTCGGCGGTATCGAACTCCCACTCAACTACTACGTGTAGAATAAGGTGGTGTCTCATTCCAAACCTCCAAAAAGCTGTCCCAGTAGCGGACATAAGTACACGGGCTTCGCCGATACTTTATCGATATCTATTCCATTATCAAGAAGCATTATTGTTAGTTTCTTGTTCTCTCTAACCAGTTCGTCATAACATGTATAACAGTATACGTTCTCACCATCAGAATCTATTGGATCATTACACTCGTCGCAAGTCAATACTACACTAACGTCGAGGCTCATAAGGTCTCCTCAAAAATCCGTCTTAAAAATTCAGGATCGAAAAAATCCAATACCATGGCAATTCCACCTGCCTTATCTATGCTCACAAGATCATGGACCTGTATCCTACTCGCTTTTTCACCCGGCCTTTTAACCTCAATTGCCACATACTTCCCTTTCCAACAAATTATCAGATCAGGTATCCCTGCAGGTAGGTATGCCGATCCTGTCATTTTTATGACATAAGCACCTATGCCAGTAAAGTACTTATATATCTTATCCTTTATTTCGGTTTCTGACCTTTCTCCCATCCTTCGTCCTCTCCAACCCATCATCTTGTGTGAACTTCTCGCAAGAATAAAGCCTTGATGCTTCCTCGTCATGCCTTGGATAACCAGCAACGGCAGGCAACCCCAAGATGCATCCCGGTTTTACCATGTCCATTGATCGGCATGAACTACAGGCTCTCATACATCCTCCCTTATTCTGCAGCACGCCCAACACGAGCAAACCGCATTATGGCTTGATCCTACTTTTATAGCATCAAAGGCAATATCCGGCAAGTCTGTAAATGGCTTTCTATTGGCACAGGCGATTGTCGCAAGGGTATCCCTGTATCTATTTATCTCCATTATTAGGCCCTCAAAAGCCATAATATCTGATATTAATAGCTCCTTCATGGCAACACCATCCCGTCGTGGTCAATGGCTGGCAATCCACATATAGAGCAAGTCACAGAGGCTATATTCCCCTCGATCTCTACCCAGTCCCCGTCCCACTTGTGGTCACAGTCGTTGGGAACATTTAGACAGTTGCATCTACAGAGCTTCTTTTCTTCCTCTTCCATCACTTCCCCCCAAGTTCTTTCTTTATTTCCTTCTCTACAAACACCCTCACTGCATTTTTGTCCCAGGTCTGCTCATCAGCGGATGGAAGGTTGAGTGCTTTTAAATAGCGTCTTAACAATTCAACTCTTGGTATCTGTTTTCCTTGGTCTGAGTACTCACCTAAGCCCCTCACAAACTTGATCTCTTGTATGGTGGTCCACTCACGCTTATCGGCTTCTGTTGTAAGCTGTCTCTTACACACTCCTAATTCGCTCATTCTTGCACCTTGGTCTTTATACTATTTACCATGTTATTTATTGTCATTTTCTGTTCCCTCAGTAGCCGTGCACGTTCTTCTTCCTTGAACATCTCTAAATACTGTATCACCATTGTCCCCGACTGTCTTCTTTGTATTACATTTTTCAAGAATCCAGTATCTATGGCATCAATAAACAAGTAGTACCAAGTCGTTATGATATCAAACCGAGTATTCAGGTCGCGAGTCTTTCTATACTGCTTATCATGTTGACGCGAATAGTTTACGGTCTCCTGTATATAATATCCATCTCCAGATGATAAAAGATATAAGGCCAGTGCTAAATCCCCAAAGCCCTTGTAGGCACGTCCATTGAGGGACATGGTGGTTGGTGCGTTCTCGTTACTATCCTTGCGCCGGAACATGAAGGATGAAATGTCGCCTATATAATTCCCTTCAGCCATAATCAAGTTGCCGAGATAAATACCACCGATAGGGGATGCTCCTGTAAAAATAAAATCAGGATATCCCGGTATCCCACTCCCGTCTTTGTCTATCATATCTCTTTTCCCAAAAACCAGCTTCACGCTTGGGTTGGCCTCAAACGCGACAACCATGCGCTCCACGGCATCAACTGTCAACTCATCATCATCGTTCAGGGGCTTTATATATGTGCCCCTACACTTAGCACATGCCTTCAAAAAATTACCAACTACGCCAAGGCGTGACCTGTTGTTTATGAACTGATGATGTATACCCAACCTCTTCATCTGTGGAATAAAGCTCTGGAATGTGTTATATATGGCGTTCCTCTTGGAATCATCACACACGATAATCTCTAAATTTTCATAATTCTGATCTATAGCAGACTCTAATGCCTGACGAAAATACTGGTGATGAAACGCCGGAATACATATGGAGACTAAGGGCTTGAAATCTCTGTTTCTGATTGGAGTTATCCAGTCGATATCCAACCCCTCAAGGAACGGTTCAACTTCAATTCTTTGATCGTCATAACATTCTTCTACCCGTGGAATACCCGTACCTGGTACATAACAACGAATATCTCCTTTGGTGTGTGCATCAAAACACAGGAACTTTAATTTCGTACACCCCATTTGCTTCGCTATGTGTATTGCAAATACCATACTACAGCGATTGCCAGGCATCCCAAGTTCTTCCCATGATAGCACATGACGAGGAGAATAATCTTCAAAACAATACTTAGATTCGTGTGAGTGTACAAGCAGTATGGCATCTTTTGGCCTACCTATATTACCACATGCATCACCACACTCGCCCCTATGTTCACATTCTGGAGAAAATACCTCTACTGTTGGAGGCTTTTGCCCCCCCCCGTCTTTCTGCTGAGAATATACTGGATTGTGTAGTCTTAGTTGCTCTATTTTAATTATGGACTCATTTATTGCTATTACAGGGCCGTCACCAAAATCTTCACTCCTAATATACTGCAGCGATGGCCCCTTACCAACAATCCACGCAGTCTGACCCGGATACTTATCAAGTGGAATCTCACCCATTATACCTTCTTTCTTTATTACTACGGTGAACCCATTTCCAACCTTGTCGTCTCTATCGTGGCACTCAATTACGTTCATGTTAAGATACTTACAAAGCTCTAAAAACGACTCGGTATTCCATATAGAGAAGTGACCATGGTTCATGTCAGGTCGCCCCTTATTATAATCTCCCATATCTATATCTAAAGGCACTATTCTGCCTTCATGCCTGTCAATAAGCTCCTGTAATGTCGTGATGGGGCGAGTCTCTTTCTCTACTCTATCAACATGGGGGCATATGATGAAGATATAACCACCGGGGCATACTACACGCTCCCACTCTCTCAACGTCTTTATTGGATCGAAAAAGTGCTCGATAACATGTGAACTTACTATATATTGTTTAGAGTTATCATCAAAAAGAAGATCGTCCCCACTTGCAACAATGTCTACCCTCATTTTCTCGCCACATATTCCGTATTCATAGAGCTTATTATTGTTTTCCATGTCTGAATTATAGTCCACGTTCAGACAATTTGGAAGACTAAACGGGTTGTGGGCAGCGCCACCGATCTCAAGCCCCTCCAGTCTGTCTAAATATTTGTGAGCTAATGCGCTTTCCTGGTGCTTCACCCTATTTTACCTCCCAAAAAGTCTGTCTCTATCGAAAACCGCAATCATCTCTCGTCCCTCAAACATCCACTTACATTCAATGGCCCCATCGGACCTCACCTTAATCACTTCCATCTGTTCACCATGGCGGGGGCCGGACACCCACACCTTCCTACCTACCCAAATGTCGCGCATGTATCCTTATGGGATTATTGTTTATTTTCTCTTCAAACCTAAGATATACGCTGGCCCTCGATTTTCTCCATTCACCTGCTGTTATCCCCATTAAAACAACACCTACGCGCTTGCCGTCCTTAATAGTATCCTCTCTCCTTAATCCTTCATGCTGTAAACCGAAAACCTTGTGTATTCCTATTATTTTATTTCCATCTATTATCTCACAGTTCAGTTTTTCAATATATGTATGGTTAAACACAAAATCAAGGAAAGCAAACTCTACAGCTATACCCAACCCTCTACCCCGTGCCTTCTCACATAGATAATATACCCAGTCAGCGCGTTTATTGTGTTCATCTATCTTTGTTAGCCCAACAATACCAATAGGCTCATCCTCCATAACTATAAGTGTAATTCTGCTTTTGTCGGCCACAACACTACAAATCCAGTCCTTGTGTTCTTTTTCATTAATTATATGGTCAGTGAACGTCCACCTGCGCACACTCTCCTCGTTACGTATGATTCTTATCTTCATACTATCTTTACGGGAAATAACAGAAAGGTGGGTAAGATTAATCAACTATTGCCTCTCTTTATCGAAATACCAATTCTCTCAACCTCTTCAATGGGGGTTTCCCATCTACTTGATAGGAGTGGCATAATAGGTTCCTTGTCCGAAGACTTGTGATAAGAACCACTACCAGTCTGTTTTATGCCATTAACATTTCCATTTATTATCATGTTCCAGTTATCCTTTAACAGTTCAAGCAGAACTCTATTAAGATGCTCGTAAGACGATGAAAGGTCGTGTTTGTCCTTTGGGTCAAATACAACTTTCTTTTGGCAGATAATGTCTCCAGTGTCTATCCCCGCATCTACATAATGAATGGTACAGCCTTTTGGTGTATCGTCTATAAAACTCCACAGGTTAGGATCGGCACCCCTGTTCCAGGGAAGATAGGATATATGAAGGTTAATAATTCTCCTGGACATATAAGTTATTATGTCTGCACCTATTTTATGCCGATACCCGTGGCTCACAATAAAATCAATTTTCATATCTTTAACCCAGGAGATGGTAATGGGTTCCTTAGTGTCTATTGTGTTCTCCTTATATATAAGATAATCAAACACAAGAGACTGTGGTGGACCAAGAAAAAGGATTTTCACTTTTTCTCCCACCAGTCTAAGAACTCCTCCATGCACTTAAGTGCATTTTCTTCGTCTCTAAACCCCTCAAGAAACATATCTCTGCCTGGGTTAGTGGTAATAAATATGTTGTACTGTTGTATTGTACTTACTCCATCGTATAACTCACCAACTTTAATTATTTCTGCAGAAGAAATAAACTGTTTAGCTACCCATTTATTCTTTCGATCACCACATTGTATCAGGTTCCCCCGTGTTATCAATCCTCTACCCCTTCATCTTTCATTTTTATCCTCAGTGCATCCTCAAGTATCATCTCTATGACGTTTGACATGTTTCTGCGTTCATTTTTCGCCTTTAATTCAAGAGCGTCTTTAAGCTCCTGGCTGGTTCTGAAGCATATTGTGATGTCCTTTTTCATCAAACATTGACCTCCTTGCTCTAATTATTGACACATTAACGGTTACATCTATCAGTGTGTCAATGAAGGATGATACATCCTTTATCTTTTGAAGCATGGATATAACAGATGCATCTTTCTCGCTACCTACCAGGAATGATCTATAGAACATCATTAATGATGGGTAGTCCGGGCGTCCTCCACCACTGTCAAACTTGAATGGTGAAAAGAAAAAGACTTTGGCACTAAGGTAATTATTCCAGAGAGAATTAAACCTACCCATATACTCTTCGTTCTCTGTATCCACAAAATTTATATCCCTGTCGAATCGTTCTCGGAGCACCTTTCTTACTGCCTCATGGGAGAAAGTGAACTCTATTTCTCTCTTTAGCATCTCCTTTACTTTTGCTTTTATGGCTTCCTTACTTATACCGTGCTTAATTATGAAGTCATGGAAGTTAAAAATATCCTCGTAGCCTCCCATAATTATCGCCGTAACAAGCTTCTGATAACGCTTTACAGTCTCTGATATATCTTCATCGTCAACCTCGTTCTGTACAACAGGATTGTGTTGGGCCTTACTACCACAGTATATGCACCGAAGGTCCTTGTCTCTGTTGCAGCCATTAGAGCTGCACTTGATATTACCGGCAAGATACCAGGAAATAGTCACTCGGCCTCCGAAATTGTTATCGATACGGCCTTATTATTAGGCACTTCCCATGTCTCTGCCTCTCTCTTTGTATCCCAGAGAATTACTGTGTGGGTGCGACCACTCATTAGTGCCTCTTTCTCTTTCTGTAGTATATAGAACACCCTGGGTAAGAACTTCTCGCCTTTCGGCTTTAGATACTCTGTGCAGAAAAAATGGTTAGTGTCTAAGCACCATACAGAGCACGATGATGTCTGGTGATGCTTCAATTTGTGTATACAGCCCCTGTTTGAACAATTATCCTTATCAGCACAAATAATCTTATGTTGTTTGTTCACTCTTCCCCCTAAGTTCCTGTATCTCGTCGATTATCATAAGAATAGCGGCCTTGGTAGCCACTGGGGCATATACCCTCTCGTCTCTGCATATTCTCCACCATGCACATACGCCAGCAAGCTCATCGATTTTGTCGTCTATGGTATCGGCCATTAATATTCTACCTCTACTATATCGCCTATGTTTGTAGTCATGGGAATATTTTTTAGTATTTCCTCAACCTTTAATCTTGCATGTGAAGCATTTTTCGCTGTTGCCCAGAAGAACACAGTCACGTCGTACTGCTTCTCATAATTATCAACCATCTCTATTGTCTTTAGGGCCTCATCTTTTAATGTATGTCTTTCTTCTAAACTTAATCTTTTTTCCATCTACCACCATCCCCAAAGCTTAGCTATTCCCGCGCCAACAAACACAATCCCAACGATTAACAATAAAAGAAGCTCGGTGTTAGAAAGCATATTCCACGTCCACAATTACAAGGTCATCGTTCACCCTTATCTTAGCCAGTGATCTTATAGCCTTTGTATTGTAAATATAGAATACCTCGCTTTTTGACAGTCCAACAACCTCTTCTCTTTTATCAACCCAGACATTCTCAAACTCAACAGCAACAAAGCCGTTTATAATAACATCGATCTTATTTGCTAAGCGGCGTGGCATTAGACCTCCTACAGTACATATATCTTCGTTCCATCCTTTATTTTTTGGTCCCCATTTATTATAAAAGCATAGAATCTGAAATTGTCGGCTGTACTCTCTATATCAAGTAACCCATCATCGTTCATCCTGTAAACAGGAAGATCTCCGTGCTCATCCCTTGCTTTACATAAAATATCTATTAATTCAGAAAGAAGAAAATTACTCACCTTATCTCCCCCATCTTATGTCCCACCATTATTGTAGCATAGTGCTCAACTATTGTACTCATACTTATAAAATATGGCTTCTTTATTTTATTACAATAATCAATCTCCTTCTGACATCCACTACTCAACTCCCACCCATTACACAGAAACATAGAGCTACATGCCTCTATCATAGGGAAATTATAATTAATTAACCAGAATGATTGATCCGTGTCCTTAAACTGTGGTCTGGACTCAAAGAAGGATAGAACCTTGTGGGGGATTATGGGTACAAGGCCGTGTAATATAAGCTCTACAGCAGCGTGCTCGGCTTTCTGAATATTAACCTTAACATCCTTCTTTGTAGGTGCTGTATAGGGACCTGCGACGTAGACTAATAGGTTTGGGCGTTTCGGTTTTTTCATAGTATCCTCTATGGTATCACAACAAAACAATTATGTCAATCCTTTTTTCATGTTTTTTTCGTAATAATTTCAATGGGTTAGAAAAAAGTATGTTTTGTTATACATTATTTAACGCACCACCGGGACCAGCCTTTCATACTCCTCTTTTGTAATCTGCAAAGCAAAGAGCAGGATTATGAAGGATGGGTAGTAGTATGTACGACGCATATTAATGAGCCAGTCAGTTGGTGACTTCTCGGTGACGCTATTCCTTGGTTTCATACCATCAATATTCCAGGTTATAAGCCAATACTGCTGTTCCATCTTGTTACCCCCTCTGTTTTTTAAGCTGTTCCTCCATGACCTTC
>Ga0209777_10003796_pt1 | contig 18386 bp, 20 predicted proteins | sample FrelakmetHBP12HB_FD_187147 | JGI IMG/M metagenome (GOLD analysis project Ga0209777, IMG submission 187147) | Freshwater lake sediment microbial communities from the University of Notre Dame, USA, for methane emissions studies -HBP12 HB (SPAdes)... | ecosystem: Environmental > Aquatic >...
CGCCAAATTGAAATCGTGTACCCCCTCATTGGGCGAGTAAACTCCTTGAAATCAAGGCGTTATAGTCTTGGAATGTTTCCTTAACCGGACAATAGTGATGGGGACTCAAGAGAGTCCGGGCGCCCGAAGCCTGGTGTGTGACCACGGGCGCACAGGACTTTCCCGTCGCCGTTATCGACACGGGCATCGGTGGATATGACCATCCGGATCTCGTGGCAAACATGTGGACGAACGTTTTTGAATGCCCAGGCGGGATGGGCACGTGCGTCGAGAACGGCATCGACGAAGACCAGAACGGCTACATCGACGATTTCTATGGATGGGACTTCAACGACAATGACAACAGGCCACTCGACAACGTCCCTGGGACGCACGGAACGCATGTCGCGGGAATCATCGGGGCCGTGGGGAATAACGGCGTCGGGGTGGTGGGCATGAACTGGCGCTGCAAACTGGTCATCCTGAAACTCAATAGCGGCACGGGCCCGGCCTTCGTGTCGTCGGTTCTTGCAGCCTTGAACTATTGCGTCCTGAACAACATCAAGGTTTCCAACAACAGCTACATCGGCGGCGGTTTGTCGGTGATTGAGTGTGCGGCGATTCAGTCGGCCGGGAATCAGATAGGGCATATTTTCGTGGCTGCAGCCGGAAACTACGGCGTCGATCTCGACGTGAACCCGCAGTACCCGGCTTCGTGCGCGAAGTCCCAAGTGGGCTGTTCGGTCTGCCCGATCACGAATATCATTACAGTCACCGCGACTGATCAGGGCGACGATCTGGCGTGTCTGCGCTGGACCCGGTGTCCGCCGACTTGCCTAGGATATGCCAACTACGGAGCCCATATCGTTCACCTCGGGGCCCCAGGAGTGGACGTTTACAGCACCATTTACAACGAGAATTCGCCTTCGTACGCTTACGAGACCGGGACTTCGATGGCGGCTCCGCACGTCGCTGGTGCTGTAGCTCTGGTGTGGACGCGGTATCCCACGTGGACCTATCAGCAGGTGCGGGATCTGATTCTCAACAGCGTTCACAAGGGCCCGCTCGCCGGCCAGACTATAACTGGCGGAAGGCTGGACGTAGCGGCGGCGTTATTGGATTGTAATAACAACGGCGTCGCGGACGGGATCGACGTGAACAGTTTTACCAGTTTCGACTGTAACGACAACAACGTACCCGACGAATGCGAGGCGTTGGGCGCCTGCTGCAGCCTTCCGCCGGGCGATTGCGTCCCCTGTATTACGTATGGCGAGTGCAAGGCCCTGCACGGTGCCTGGGCCGAAGGCGAGACCTGCTTTGTTTGCGCGATGTTCGCTCCGCCGCCGGGACCGTGATGAGGCGATCCAATCGCCTACGCTGCACGGCAAGAAACAGCGAACAACCTTCCTGGCGTGTCGTCCGTGTCGTCAGGATCTGCTTCCTCCATAGAGCAACCTCCATCTATCCAAGGCCTCCGTCCTCAGGGCAACCCTTCAGCCTGCCATCATATCCCAAAAAAGCCCGCTGGCGCTGTCACGGACCCTGCGAAACTTCCCTACCTGGATTCGCTGTTGATTTCTTTGCGAATCGGCTTATACTGGTTGGTCTGCGCTGATGGTATCGTAACCTCAGCCGTTGCAAGGAGTTACGTCATGCTAATGAAGGTCTTCCGTAAGTACAACAAACAACTGCTCGCTTTCTTCATGGCTCTGCTGATGATTGTCTTCATTGGAGGCAGTGCCTTGCAGGGCATGTTGACAGCCAAGCCGAATCCACAAATCGCTAAATCCAACTTCGGACCGATAATGGCCGTGGACCAGCAAAACGCGCTGGCGGAGACAAACTTGCTTGAGTCGATTGGGCAAAGATGGAAGCAGCCGCTGCTCAACGATTCGACTCCACTTGAACCTGTGGACTGGATTCTGCTGACGCGCGAGGCGGGCAAGATGGGCATCGTCGTCGATGAGGCGGCTGTTGAAACCGCCCCGGGCTTTGAATCGCAGATGTCTCAGATTCGCATGGTCGCCCATCAACTGCGCGTCAAGCCGGATCTCATCATCGCCGGACTGGCCAAACTGCAAGCTATCCAGCGGACGGCGCTGGCTGTGGCGGGTTCGTCAGTACCAAGCGAGGCGGAGATCATCACCGCGGCGCGTGACGCGCTGGAGACGGTGACTGTTCGGGCTGTTCTGGTGCCCGCCGAGGCGTTTGCAAACTCCACCGCGGAGTTCACTCCCGAAGAGTTGGCCGCGCAGTTTTCGGCCTGCCGCGAGCGCGAGAAGGGACAAGGGCTTGATTTCGGCTACTACCGCCAACCCAGCATAAAAGTGCAGTACATGCAGATCAACCGCGACGCCCTCGCGGCCAGCATCGGCGTTCCAAACCTGGAGACCAAGGCGAAGAAGTATTACGAAGAGCGTCGAGCCACAGACCCGGCCTATCGCAGAAGTGCTGAGGAACTAAATGCGCCTGATCCGGCAGCGCAGGGACTTATCGTTGGTCCGCCCGGCCCCAAGCCCGAATTGTGGGTGGATTGGAACAAGGGCAAGGACATCGCCATTGCCGCGCTGCGCAAGCAAAGCGCCGACGAATTCGTGCAGCGAATCGTGGACTGGGTGGTTCCTTTCGCCGCTGAGGCCTGGGTCGACGCGCCCAGGCGTGACAGCGGTTACAAGACGCCGCCGCAGGACGTCACGTCTATTGACTATTACGATCGATTGGTGGAACGCCTGCCCAATACGCTCAAGTATCCCGGCGTGGTGACAGTGCATGTCACCAACTTCATCACCCAGGAGGAGGCGTCCAAAGTCCCGGATATCGGCGCGGCGGTTGCCAAGGGCGATCAGAGCCTGGTGGCGCGGAACTTCGGCGGGCTTGCGTTTCGCAATGAGGCGATCGTGCCCAAGGTCCCGGAGGAAAAGAGTGCGGACTCCGCAGACTTCCTTTCAATGTACCAGACCAGTCCCCATCCTCTGAGCGACTATCGCACCGGCAACGTCTATGTCTTCCGCGTGGTCGAGGCCAAACCCGGCGGTCCGCCCGCGTCCGTTGACGAGGTGCGCGGAACGGTGATTTCCGATCTCCGCCTGAAACGCGGATTTGAGGCCGCGAAAAAACGAGCCGAGTCCTTTTTATCCTGTTCCGGGTCCGACACTCTGCGGGCCGCATACGAGGCCGACACGGACCTGGCTGCTTTTCGCGAGTCCGCCGACGGCTCCAAGACCGGCTACTTCGAGCCGCCGCCTTTTTCCCGGGTTCCGCGCGGACAGGAGGCCAAGGGGCGTCCCCAGGCCGGCGTCTTTGTCGGCGGCGGACTTGGCTTGTTGCCCAATGACATCGTAGATTCCTGTTTTGCCCTGGCCGACGCGCTGCAAAAAACGAAGGTGATGGAATTGCCCGCGCGCGCCGCGCTCCTGGTCGTTCAGTGGGTCGAAACTACTCCCGCGGGCGAGGGCGACTTCAACGGAATGCGCACCCAACTGACCACGCAAATTACGGACAGCCGCTGGCGGGAATTCGTCAACGATTGGCTCGACCCCAAACGCATCCGCGCCCGCACCGGGTTTGACCTAATCCGAAATAAATAGAGCGACTGCACTGGGTAGCCCAGGACAGGGTGGCCCAGGTTCAGCCTAATCGAACCTGGGGCCATGATTCGCCTTTTCAATTTACCACCCGACCAAGAACGTCGGAGATCCCGGCTGCGCCGAGAACGAATGCCTCGCGGTTCATTCTGCATTCTCGATTCGCAATTCGTCATTCGTCGTGTGGCCCAGGTTCAGCTTTATCGAACCTGGGGCCATGATTCCTCCGTTTGGTGGCGGGTTTGCACTTCATTACCATGATATGAATACCCACACGATTGCACCGCTATGACATTCCCGGCCACACCCATTTCCTCACATTTTCGTGTTATTGCCGACTGACTCTCTTCTGGCATGACTCGATCAAACAAATCGCCGTTGATGGTTTGCGGCTTCTTCGAGCGAAACACCGCATTTGCCTCGTCGACTATGTGCTCATGCCTGATCCGCTGGTAGTGCAGCATCGTACGAAATCTTGGCCCCAGGTTCGGAGTGGATGAACCTGGGCCGCCCAGCCGAACGAACGGACGCACATCGAATCTGTGCTGCACCTCATGGGACGGGGCACCCCATCGCACTGCTGACACAGCAGTGGCACTCACGGTGGATCATGGGCCGAAACTGACCTGAAAGACCGCGAAATCCCGCAGGTCCAAAACACAATCCAGGTTCAAGACAGCGAGCGGGCGACCGATTTATTATCCTCGGCTGGCGGGCACGACAGTTTCCAAAAACCCCCCGCGTGCGTGCGCGAGGGCGATGGCGTCAAGGGCCTCGTTCGACGGTCGAGGGCGAGCGGCTACTGCAGCGCAGTTCAATCGCCACTTTTGCTGCAAGCTTATGGACGGGCCGCACGATAGCGAGCAAGCCAATCGACAATTTCCGTCGGTCCGAATTGAGGGTTAGTCATTTGGCCCATGCGAAGGTACTCCTCGAATGCGCGCGCAGCATTGTCGTGATCGCCGAGCCTCCTGTAGGTAATGCCCATGTTGTGCCAGAGCAACATCCTGTGCGCTTGCCTTCGTTCCAAGTCCTCCTTGTCGGCTGGGAGCGGTAGACCGAGCGCGGTCTTGGCGGCTTCGAACGCTCTTGGGGCGTCGAGCGTTGAAAACGTGCTGAACACCTCGTTGTACAGATCAAACCAACCCGGGCGGAGCTTCGCGGCAGTAGCGAAGTCCTCTTCAGCCGCCTTGACCCGCTGAAGATGCGCAAATGCTTTGCCTCGCGTCAGGTACGCCTCCCAGCAATTCGGAACGAGTGCAACGAGAAACTCGCCCGCAACCAGCGCTTCTGGGTACTGTTCAGTCCCCAGGTACGCGGACGCCAGCTGCGAGAACGCCGGTGAAAACTTGGGGTTGAGTTGCGTCGCCCTCTTGAGCGGGACGATTGCAGGTTCAAAGCACTCTCGTCTTATCTCTTTCCAATCGAAAACATTGCGACCAGGGTTGCAATCCGACAGGTGTTCGTCACTGGCGAGGTATTTGCCTAGAAGGTAGAAGGCAAGGTATTCGTACTCCGACGATTTGGCCTGGGTTGCCCGGTGGAACGTCTGCAATGCATTACAGCGACGTGCTCGATCCTCCGCGGCGTAGCCGGAGACCTCGTAGTCGAAAATTCCTTTAACTAGCAGGGCCCACTGGTCCCCAGCTTCGGCCAGTGCAAAGAATTTCTCTAAGTTTTTGGAAGTGTCCGCATTTTCAATGAGCGTCGCGAGCTTTCCCGTCGCACTCGACAACGCGTAACTTTCTTCACGCTTGACGCTCGTGCCTACCCAGAGTGAGCGGTCCGAAAACTTACCCTTGAGCATGCGCCTCAGGGCTCCAATAGACACAGCAAAGTTCACATTCTGTGCCTCAGGAAGAGTCCCTACGGTCACGCCGATCACCTTGCCATCGGCCATGAGGACAGGTCCGCCGCTGGAGCCGGGCCCAACGGGTGCGCTGATTTGGATCCACTTTTCCCCGTTGTCACGCTCGCGGTAGCCGCTGATAAGCCCGGCGCTCAGAGTGTTGTGTAACCCCTCTGGGCTACTGATGACAAAAACAGGTGTGCCGACCGGTGGCAGCGGATCATCGCGGCAAACAAGAACCGGATCTGGGTGCTGTGTGGGCCCAACGAGGAGCACGGCTAAGTCCGAACGCTCGTCTTCCATGACGACGCTCATAACCATACCTCTCATTTGTTTGCGGATTTGTTTCTCCGTGCTCGTCGTCGGAGGATTCTGCACTTGTGCTGGTTGGGTCGCGACTTCCCCAAACTCGACTCTAGCGCTTACACCTGCACGGATAACATGGTGATTAGTGACGACATAGGTCCACTCCGCGCCGCCGCGCTCACCAAGCTCTCTTCTGTCCACCACGAAGCCCGATCCGGTATCGATGGGTTGGTCGTCTTCGTCCTTGACAATAATTTTCACGACCGCAGGGGACGCCTTCTCGAATAATTGCGAGGCCGTTAGTACCGGCGAGGGGGGTGTCTGAGCCGAATTCGCCCGACTCGCAAGAAAAGCCGCCAGGAGAAATCGCGGAAGCCACTTGGAGTGCAACATGACCAACCCCCAACGGGCCTGACAGATAGTCGAGACGAAACGATCCCTATTATAGCGAACTACCCGCCCTAGCGGCAAGGCGTTGAATTCACTTGTCCAGCGGCCGCGCTTTCGTGCCGTGACGGGCCCATCAGTCACACCGTCCAACCCCGCACCCTGGTCCGGCACACTACTGCCTGGCAAGAACGGAATCCCAGTCAACGTGCTCGGCGCACTGGGGGATGGCTTCAACCTCGCCGAAGATCGAACGGTAGTTCTTGATTTGCTCGCCGACTTTCGGATCAACGACGACGACCCGTTTCGGTTTGCACTCAGGAAGGTTGAGCACCGACGCGAAATGGAATCGCGCCATTGTATCGTAAGGCGACGCCGACCAGCCGATGACATAAATTTCGTCGGCCTCTCTGATCGCGTCGAACGCCTTGAGCCAGACCTCGCCGCTCCCGACCAAGCGGTGAAGCGGTTTGTATGGCCCAAGTCCAGCAAGGCCTCGGCGCGGGACCGGGTCGAAGATCGGGGCGGACTCCCGCTCGTACGCGAGGCGGGCAATGTTCAGGTCGGCGGCTCGATAAAGGACCGCGTGGTATTCCCATTCGTCGCGTGCCCGCAGACCTTCGGACGCATCGTGCGATTCGTCCTCGTCATACTTCTCGAACAGTTTGGTCCATTTGCTTGCATTGACACCTGTTCCACGTTGGAGCATCCACCAATCGATGGATCCATGAAGCTTGAAGATGCGGACATCGCCGGGTGACTCCGCTTCGAATCCGTGCGACCAGTGTAACCGTCGCCCGGTCAGGGTGGATTCGAGCAGTGTGTCGTAGTTGAACGTCACGATCGTGTCGCCGGGTCGAAGCGACCCGGCAAAGTCGTGCAGCGCTTCGGGACGCGCCGCCTGCTGTCGGCTGATGAGAACCTTCACCAGATCCCTCTCCATATACGACAGCCAATGGTCGATAGACTCAGCCTTCTGATGCGGACTGGGGCCTGCGTACCTTCCGAAGGGGCAAAGGTGTTGCCGCACCAGGTATAACTCGCGGTCGAATGCGGCATACTCAAAGAGTTGTTCGACGTTCACCGAGACGCCGCCGCCCGTGCAATCCAGTCGGTTGACGTGTTGGATTCGTTCCAGTAGGTCGCGTGCCCAGGCCTGAAGCTCTTTGTGATGGCGCAGAAGGTCGCTTTCCAGCAACAGTGTTGCAACCTCGTGGGCATCAGGCATACCCGCGGCCTTGGAGAATCCCGCGCCAAGGATGAAGACTCGTTTCCCTTCGGGGGCTGACATGCCGGAAGGATACGACGATTATCCTCTGACCGGAAACGTTCCGCACCCTTTCGGTCACAGTCCGGCCTGTCGAATCGTGAAAAGTCCACCGCATTGGGTGACAACTCCGGCGCGCCCGGACGCCGCCCCCGCATTTGACTCCAGGCTAAAGGGCATCTGTGCGCGCCCCGGGACGGCTCGGCGGAAACAAAAAAAATTCGCTTGGACTTGCCTCAGCAGTTGTGCGCGCCTATAACTCACCAAGTCGTCGCTAGTATGGGACTCATTCATTCCTTTATCTTCGTGATCCGGGGTAACGCCCCGTCGGCCTTGAGAAGTTGAGGTCGGGAGAAGGATCCGCAAGGCTTACCACAACGACTGGTGCGGCGCCCAAGCGCCATCGCTATCCGGTTTCGGCACAACCGTCCGGCGGCGCCCAAACCCCGTCCGTGGCTGCCTTCGATCGATCCCAAAAAACTGCCTCTTCCCCCTTTCGCGTCATGCCCTACCCGGACGTGACGCGAACGACCACAGCGCCGCATGCGCTCTCCCTCCGGGCGCATGCGGCGCGTCCCGATTTTACAGACTGTTCGCTGGGTGGCCGAAATCTTGGCCCCAGGTTCGATGCGGCTGAACGTGGGCCAGCCCAGCCAGCCCCATCACCTCGGTCGACTTTTCACAGCCGGTTGCCACGCGTTGCCACCTTGCCCCGCGACGGCCCCGGCTCGCCCCAACCAGTCCCCGCACCGTTCCCCCACGTCCCCCGGACGCGTTTTAGCGTATACTACCCGTTACAGTGTCAAACGAACAACGCAAAGGAATGTCGCCGCTGGACCACGTTCAGACCAAACGGGAAATCGAAGAGCTCCTGGCGCGCGGCGGGCTTCGACCGCGAAAACGCTTCGGCCAGCATTTCCTCATCGACGGCAACCTCATGCGCCGGCTTGCGGAGTGCGCGGAATTGGAGCCCGGCGATGTGGTATTGGAGGTCGGGGGGGGCACCGGGGGGTTGACGGACCTGCTGGTCGACCGAGTCGGTCGAGTGATCTGCGTGGAGATCGACACCGAATTGTTTTCGATTTTGTCCGAGCGCTTCGGACGGCTGGACAATGTCGAACTGATTTGCGGCGACGTGCTGGAGCGGAAGCATAGTCTTATGCCCGCCGTCGCCGACGCCCTGTGCCGCCACGGCGGGCGCGGCGGCGTCAAGCTCGTTGCCAACCTCCCATACGATATTGCTACTCCGCTGCTGATGAACTTGCTTGTTGATTACCTGGGAATGAGCCGCTTTTGTTTCACGGTGCAGGCCGAAGTCGGCGATCGCATCGTCGCTCCTCCGGGTACGAAAACCTATGGTCCGCTGAGCATTCTCGCTCAGACCATTTGTGCCGCGCGGACAATCGTGAGGATTGGGCCTCAGTCATTCTGGCCGCGACCGCTAGTGGATTCGGTGATGCTCCGGCTCGACCGCCGCGATCCACCGGTTCTCGACGCCGAAGCGCTGGCCGGTTTTTCGTCGTTGGTCCACGGGGTATTCGAACACCGCCGCAAGACGCTGCGCTCGGCGCTGGGCTACGTCGTTGATGACAAAACTCGCGAGCGAATCTGCGCCGTCGTCGACGGATCGACCCGCCCGGAGCAGATCGCGGTTGAGGAATGGCTGCGGATGTTTGAGAATGTTCGGCAGTGAGTTGGAGAATGCGGAATGGAGCATCAAGAAATGCGAATGGCTGGATCGTCATTCTGCATTATTGATTCGCAATTCGACATTCAGTGCTGCACCGCCCCGCGCTACCGCATGGGGTTCGGACGGGGTCGCGCGGGCTGAAGTTCGCGGCTCGGACGGAGAAGCGGGGAATGACGGGACAGGATTTACAAGATTAACAAGATGCGCACGTAAGGAAGGCCAATGTGGATTTCAGATTTGAGATATCAGAATGGATAGTGGCGGAATTGCCCTCGCGGAGTCGCTGAGCACGCAGAGAAAGGATTTGAGATTTCAGATTTGAAAGGGCGGACGGGGTCGCGCGGACTCCCGGCGCGCCGGGACTTCGTTCCGTCCGCGGCTCGCTATAATGAGTGGGGTCTGGATGACTCAAACGCATGATCTACCTGGACAATAACGCTACAACCCAGCCGCTTACCGAAGTGATCGAGGCGATGGCCGAGGTCCAACGCGACGCTTATGCCAATCCCTCGAGCGTGCATCAGTTCGGACAAGCCGCTCGCCATCGCGTGGAACTGGCGCGGGAAAAGGTGGCACATCTAATCGGGGCAACCGCCAAGGAGATCGTTTTCACCGGTGGCGGGACGGAGAGCATCAACCTGGCCATTCGCGGCCTGCTGCGGAGTTCGCCCCGCAAACGCCGATTCGTCACCACCACTGTCGAGCACTCCGCCGTAATGTGCGTGGCCGATGAGCTGGCCGACGAAGGGTACGAGGTCGATCACGTCGGCGTCGATCGGGAAGGGCGGGTGAACGAAGCGGAATGGGCGGAGAAAGTGACCGAAGATACAGCCCTCGCCTCGCTCCAGCACGCCAACAACGAGACCGGAGTGCTGATGGACGTGGAGCGGATGGCGTCGGTGGCGGCGCAGCGCGGAGTGCCCGTACACGTCGATGCCGTGCAGACGGTGGGGAAGATTGCGGTTGACGTATCGAAATGGCCGGTGCAATTGGTCAGCGTCACGGCGCACAAGTTCCACGGTCCCAAGGGGGTGGGGGCCTTGTACGTGCGGCGGCGGACGCGGATCGAAGCGATGATCGTGGGCGGCACGCAGGAGCGGCGCCTTCGCGGCGGGACGGAAAACGTCGCGGGGATCGTGGGGATGGGCGTGGCCGCGGAGATCGCCATGCGTGACGAGGCCGACATCGGTCGCCGGGTGGGCGAGTTGCGCGACGCATTCGAGCGCGGGGTGCTGGAGTCGGTTGCGTTCGCGCACGTCAACGGGCGGGGGGCGGAACGCATTTACAACACCTCCAACATTGGGTTCGAGGGGCTGCAAGCGGACGCGATTTTGATCCTGCTGAGCGAGGCCGGTGTGTGTGCCTCCGCCGGCGCGGCGTGCAGCAGCGGTTCGCTCGAACCGTCGCATGTCCTCAAAGCAATGGGCATCGACGAGCGGATTGCCCACGGCGCAATCCGCTTTAGCCTGTCGCGATTCAATACAGCGGCGGAGATCGATCAGGTTGTGGGGTTGCTCCCGGGTTTGTTGTCTCGGCTCACGTCGCTTGGGGGAAAAGGAGGCGGGAGTTTCTGATTGAGAGGGGTGACGATGGGCGGTGACCTGCCGGGCGCGCCAAAGCGCCCAAGGGAGCCAATCGGGGGCTGGTGTACGACGTGCTCAATCGGGCGGCGGGCGGGCGACGCTCTTCGAGAAGGACGCGGACGTGGAGCGAACAACGTCGCGCTTGGAGCTTTAGTCGTACCCAAGCGTTCGGGGATGCCCACGGGGGCCCGCAAAGAAACTCCTGATCCAGTTTTCTTCGTCCGCTTCGACTGCTGGTAGCATAGCGGAGCGCCTCCTTGTACGTTCATCGGAAGGCTGTGAGTGTATCTTGTCCGTGAGAGCTGAGAAGGCCGAGATCGGGAAACGAGCCGCAAGTTCCTTGCAGCCAAGGTCCTTGAACAGATTTGCGATCCTATGTGCAACTGTTGCGGCATCCCTTGCCTGTGTCGGTGTCGTAGGCAATAGGTATTCACTTGCATGTACATTTGTTTCGGATCCTAGCACAGGTCGATATGTCGGACTTCGTATTGATGAGGGGAATCTTTATTGGATTGATGCGAGAATTGTGCCCCGGTCTGTGTCCTTCCCCTACTCGATTGTTGTGTCTTATTGGATGTTGGGTGTTACGAAGAACTACCATCCGATCGAATGGCTTCCGTTCAAGGTCCTGAACCGAAGCGGGCAACCTTTCCAATTCGCATGGAGTGGAGTTGAACCGAGCCCAGATAGGTTTGGCATTCCACGTTCTATTCCAAATCGGGGTCACCTGATGGCCCATTATTGGATCAATTGTTTTGGGACCGCGATCGCGTTGGGTGTGATTTCAATCTTTGCGCTGGCGTACCCGCGTACGCCGTGGTCGCGCAGGCGCTACCGGCTGCGTCGTGGCCTTTGCCTGCGTTGCGGGTACGATCTTCACGGAAATGAATCCGGAATCTGCCCAGAATGTGGTACTCCTGTCACATTTTCGGATGCAAAGGCGTTCGAATGGCAAAGGGGTGGGGAGTCCTTAAGTGGTTCCAGGGTAGTCCCGGCGCGCCGGTATTGCATTCCGTCCGCGGCGCGTTCGGCAGACGAGAGTCCGCGCGGACTGAAGTCCGCGGCTCGCTGATCGAGTCGCGCGGGCTATCGCGAAGGGCGGGGCGTGGGCGGTGCGGGCGATGCGCGGGAGCGGTCTTCGCGCCATGAAGACCAGATTTGCATTCCAACGAGCACAATCAGCCAGATGAATACCGGGACGACGAAGGAGACCGTCGGGTTATCGCACAGGACTGGTTCCATCCGCCGCCAGATACCCAGGACAAAGTCCCAGCATTTGTGCAGGCAGTAATTCTTCGTTCCATCGAAGAAGCCGTTGACCGCCACAAAAACGCTCAAACGCACGATGATAAACAGGTGAACCGCGACAAAGGTCCAGAGGAATAACCATGCTTTTTTTCGCCAGGCGAGTGGACTGGCCATGACCAGGGCGACGACCATCGCCGAGGACCAGTAGGCGATATCGCGGCTGCTGGTGCGGAGAATGCCGATTGCGCCAGGCGCGTTGCGGTTTTGGAGCAAGAGGAGCGTATCGAACTCGCCTTCCGGTTTGAATCTGTCGCTTTTGCGAAACTCCTCGGGCAGCTTGACCGGAACCAGCGCGCCCACTCGATCGAACACGTCAGGTGCGCGGAGGTTCACGAAACGTACGCTGCCCGCCGACCAGAACCAGAATTGCGAAAACGCGGCGTCGCCCAGGCCGCGGAAGTACCCGGCGTAGGCTTGTTGCCACGCCTGCCAGGGCCACATCAGCAATGCCAATGTCACCACCAGAATCGCTGCGAAGCGAAGGATAGCCTTAGGCTCGAGCATGGACCTGTCGCTTCTTTTGCCGCGCGACCGCCCAGGCCGCCCACAAGGCCCACAAGACAATCGCCAGAATGATGAACAATGCCTGCCAGACGTCCAGGTGCATGATATTGAACGCGGATGTCCAATGCACCGCGCAAAGGAACAAGCTGATGATGCGCACGAGGTTTATGGAAAGCAGCAGAACGGTTCCAACGACGGCGGCAAGCAAGCGCGATCCAATGGCCACGGGCGAGGCCAGCACGGCCGAAACGAAGAGCGCCGATGGCTCGATGGCGTCGCAGCCGCGTTCGACGGTAATCGATCCGCGCGATGAGACAACGGACTTTCCTTCCTGGGTAACGCCGGGGTAGCCGAAGGTCTGAAGCACGGACACGGAGGCGCGGGCGTTGGCCTCCAGGTACCACGGAAAGAAACCCTTTTCTTTCGGCGTGCCGACTATGCAATCCATGGTGGTGACGGAGTAGTATATTCCCATCAGGACGATGAAGGTGATAAGGAAGCGAAGATCGCGTCCGTGGGTCTCAAACCAGGTACGCTTGCGGTTCGGCGGCGGTTTGCCGGAATCGCCGGCGGCTGACGCCTTGACCTTGGCATGATCGCGAGTCGAATGGGTGTCCGCGGTTGATTTCTTGTGTTTGTGACCCATGAGTATTCGCCCGTCTCAAGCCGCCCGAACGATCGGGGTAACCTAAGTGTAGTAACCACCACATCTTAGCGATTCGATGGGGCGTATGAAAGGTCGATAACCAAAAGCGCGCGATTTGCGCAATGGTCAGTTGCACGTTGGAGGAGTTGGGGGATCAGGCCGCGGCGGGGTCGCGTCCGAATCGGATCTTGGCTCCGATAAGAAGCAACAATGCCAAGACAACCAGGCCCCATTCTGACACGGTCGGAATGTCCGGATGGCAGTTTTGCACCTGGACGGGGATATTGCAGGCGGCCGAGTTGTTTCCGCATTCGTCGGTCGCATGGCATGTGACGGTAAGCGAGCCGGCCGACACGGGATTGCCCAACGGCTGGCCGTCGCTCCTCGTGCATATCACGTCGCACGTACCGCAGGCGGCGGCCTCCGAACAAGTGGGCGGGGCGAATCCCAGAACATCACCCACGCAGACGGTAAGGCCCGCCGAACATTCATGCAGCAGCGGCGGATGGGTATCAATGATGTCGATGTGCTGAACGCAATGGGCGACGTTGCCCCCGGAGTTGCCGGTTGCGACGGCGGCGGAGCCGTCCGAGGCCGTGATGGTGCGGGTAACGGAGAGCTTCGGGGGGGGGCTGATTCCGGCGACAGTCCGATGGCGGCAGTCACCCGCGACGGTCACGACTTCGATGGTCACATCCGGCGCGGGATCGCAATTGTCCGTAACCGTGGGCTGGCCGTAATCGCCGATGGCGTCGCACTGGAAGGTCATGTCGGGCGGACAAATGACGACCGGCGGAGTGGTGTCGACTACGTTGACGTGCTGAGAACAACTCGCGGTGTTGCCGCAGCTATTGGTGACCGTGCAGGTGCGAACGATGCGCTCCTCCTGAGGGAGCTTGCCCGGCGTCACAACCTCAGTGCATACGACGACGGGATGGTCGCTGCAATCGTCCTGCACGGTGGGAGTGCCGAAGTCGCCAACGGCGTCGCACTCGAAGGTCCGGTCGAACGGACAAGTGATGCCGGGCGTCTTGCAGGTGTGGTCGCATTGGTCCGTGGTTTCGTTGCAGGAATCGACCGTGCAGGCGATGCCATCGTCGCAATTAGGCGGCGGGCCTTGTAGGCACCCCCTGTCGCGATTGCAATATTCGACTCCGTTGCAAAACAAGTGGTCGTTACAGAACGAGTCATCGGGCGTGTGTATGCAAACGCCCTTGGCGTCGCTGCACGTGTCAACCGTGCAAGCCACGCCGTCGTCACAATTCGGCGGGGTTCCCGGCAAGCAACCGAGGAGGCGGTCGCATATTTCGTATCCGTCACAGAATCTGCCGTTGTCGCACAAAGCGTTCTTGGGCTTGAAGAAGCAGGAGTGGGTCGCTTCGTCGCACTCGTTGAGCGTGCAGGGGATGCCGTCGTCGCAGGCCGGCGGCTGACCGCCGCGGCACACGCCGCCCACGCAGCTTTCAACGCCGTTGCAGAACAATCCGTCGTCGCAATCGGAGTTCTGGGAACATCCCGCCATCACGCCGACGATCATGTCGTTGTAATCGAAGTTCGGTTTGTGGTCTTCTTCGATGAAGATGAACGCCGAAAAGCCGTGACTCAGTGTGGTGGTCACGCCGTATTCTGTATACTGATAGGTCTGCGCTGGGTCGGGGAGGTAATACTTTACAAGCTGCACGGCGCCGACGCGAGTGAAGTTGAAGGCGGGGTTACTGTTCACATAGGCGTCATTGACATCGAGGACGCCATCCGGGCCGGTGCCGCTAAGACCCGTGGCATTGGTTATGTCATGGAACAGCGAGAAGCCGGTGCCTGAGGGCACGATCAACGTGGCGATCTTGCCGGGGCCGTCGGCAGGTAGGAATACTAAAGTGTCGTCGGAAGTTGTGCCGACGCTGCCGGGAAATCCGTTATTGGACGCGTCGAGGAGGAAGCTATTGTAATCTGCGTTGGTGGTCTCTTCGGCGATGAGCTTAAACGCCGTCAACCCGCCGACGCCGAGTTGTGCCGCCGTCCACGCCGCGTTGCCCGGCGGCTGGAGATCGGCGGCCGTAATAGTGACCTGGCCGCGCGAAGCGGTCACGCCTATGAATAGAACCAACCCCGTAGCAATACGGTTGAAACTCACAATCCCCCTCCTTGCGTGGTTCCGCCCCCGCTCCGTTGCGGACCCTTCACAACACTACCGCGTAGGTGCTTCCCATCTTATCACGGGAAATGGCGATCGTCTATAGTCCGTCAGTCAGTTAATCGCCTTTTCCGACGCCAACTCTCCAAGACGTCCTCCCTTAGGGTCAAGAGAGGCAATGGGTCGGGCACTTGGGTCCAGCCCGATAACAATATTCTGTCTTGACTTAGCGGAGGCCACCCGCTACAAGTGGCGTATGAGGCGGGCCTGCAAGCAAGGCACCGCGTCGCAGGAGGGGAAGTCGGTGCGTTCGTGTAAGGGCGCGGCGGCACGCGCCACTCGTGAAACGGACGTGTTGTCTGGAGCAAGCGTTTTTTCGCCAGTCCGGGCTTGTCTTGGCAGGGGAATCGACGGATGATATCTCCTGAAGATGGAGCGCAGCCACTTCTCATATTCACAACGGTTCCGAAGCGCCGCTGAAGATTGCATGATGGGGCGTCTTCGACCTCCATTCCGAACAGGGTCTTGATGCATGAGCAGTCATCCTGAATCAGAACGTGTCGCGGAATCCGCGCTCGAAAACCCAACCACCTTTAACTCCGTCAATCCGGATGCGAGTGGATCGCGGCCGATGTCGGACGGCGCAATGGAGGGGCGCGCGCATGGGCCGTCGATGTCCGAAATCGATCGTGAGGTCGAAGAGGCGATGTCCTCGATGGCCCCGTCGGACCTGGCCGAGCTTCGCGGCGAAGTCTCCGCATCTTCCGGGGAGGCGGCGCCGGGATCTGAGGTGGTCGGAACGGTCACGGGCGTCACGGACGATGACGTGTTCTTGCAGTTCGGCGTCAAGACGCAAGGGGTTGTTCCCAGGTCGCATTTCGGCAAGAAAGAGCCGATCGTAGTCGGTCGTCGGGTAGACTGCGTCGTCGAGCGTTATGATGAAGAATCAGGTCTGCTAATCGTATCCCGAAAGGGGGCGGCGACGCGGGCAACATGGGCGAACCTTATGCCGGGGATGTTGGTCGAGGGGCGGGTCACGGGCGTCATCAAAGGCGGGCTCGAAATCGATCTGAAAGGCATTCGCGCGTTCATGCCCGGATCGCAGGCCGACATCATTCCCATGAGAGACGTCTCGCTGCTTCTCAACCAAACGGTGAAGTGCGAGGTGTTGGAGGTCGATCGACGGCACAAGAACGTGCTCTTGAGCCGGCGGAAAGTGATGGAACGTGAGCAGGCCGAGCTGCGCGAGAAGCTCAGGGGCGAGCTGGAGGTCGGTCAACTCCGCGATGGTTTTGTGCGCAGCATTACGGATTTTGGTGCATTTGTAGACATCGGCGGCCTGGACGGTCTGGTACATATCAGTGATCTGAGCTGGGGGAGCGTTGCCAAGGTGACGGACGTTTTGTCGGTCGGGCAGAAGGTCAAGGTGATGGTGCTCAAGGTCAATGCCAAGCGCGACCGCATCTCGCTGGGCCTAAAACAGGCCCTGCCCGATCCCTGGGTCGGCGTTTCGGATAGATACCCCGTGGGCAGTTCGCTAAAAGCGCGTGTGGTGCGGCTGGCGGACTTTGGGGCTTTCGCCGAACTCGAATCGGGCGTTGAGGGTTTGATTCCCATCAGCGAAATGAGTTGGTCGCGCACGCGGGCGGCGTCGGACGCGGTTTCCGTGGGGGCCATGGTGGATTGTGTGGTCATCCGCATGGAGCCGAATAATCGGCGCATCGCCCTGAGCATGAAGCAGGCCCAGGCCGATCCCTGGGCTGGCGTGCTGGAATCGTTCCCGGCCCAGTCGAAAGTAAAAGGCAAGGTGACGCGGCTGGCCGATTTCGGTGCTTTCGTCGAGCTTGTTCCCGGCGTTGAGGGTATGGTGCATATTTCCGAACTTGCGGATCATCGCGTGAAATCGTGTTCGGAAGTGCTACAGGTCGGGCAGGAGATCGAGGCCCGGGTGCTGGGCACGGACCGGGAGAATCGACGGATTTCGCTGTCGATTAAAGCGGTTCCAACCGCCGAGGAAACGGCTGACCTAGCGTCTGTGTCAGCTCCAGCGAAGCCCAAGAAGGAGCGGAAAAAACCACTCCGCGGCGGGCTTTCAAGTCACTTCGATTGGTAGTCGGAATATTGGGGCCACTACTCTGACGCACCCAAACCTTCGGGTTGGCTTGTGCGACCGCTCTAGAGCAGTGGTGCCTTCGGAGCAACACGACATGCGCAGGATAAGCTGCGACCGACCACTAATGCTTCGACACGCATGAATCGAGGAGTTGCCGCAGTCGTGCCCTACCCGAGCCGCCCCATTCACAGGGCGGGCACCCGCGCGGCATGAATGCCGCGGCCTGGGACGGACTGGGCGAAGATGTTCAAGAGTTTAAGGGTTCAAGGGTGGGAAGGGTGTGAAAGGTGTGAAGGGTTCGAGGGTCAGGCGGCATTCAACGATCCGCGCGGACTCCCGACAAGTCGGGATTGCATTCCGTCCGCGGGTCGGACGAGAACCGGGGAATGACTGGACAGGATTTACAAGATTAACAAGTTGCGCGGACTCCCGGTGGGCCGGAATTCTTCGCTCGCAAGGCGGCCTGGCCTGCCCCAGGTTAATGTACCAGTTGCTATGCATGAATGTCCTTGTCACCGCAGACCATGTGGGCGACTTCGCGGATGTTGGCCGTGATCTCGTCCAAGGTTTTGCCTTGCGTGTGGACGCTATCGTCCTCCAATGAGTGCGCCGCGAGCCATCCATCGGATTGTTCCACGATGATGTGATAGACTTTCATCGAATATCCGCCTCAAATGCTCGGCATTCCAGTCCCAGGTTTTCTGCAATCCTGTGCATCGTAATGCGGATGGTCTCATTGTGCCGAGGCAGGTGTTCTCCGCGTTCGCCCGGTCTACCGACTATTGTATGCCGGAAACTTTCGCGAAGTACGGCGTAAGCGCGTTCTGTCAGTCCGGCGTGTAGAGGTTAGGCGACGAGTACTACGTCGTCGCGGATGCGCGGCAGGTTGCGCTTTTGATGGCTCCAGTCGTCCACTCCAGCAAGAGGACCCTGACCCATCTTCAACAGTTGTTGGACAGGGGTACCCGCGTGGTTGCTCAGAAACGCGGATTTTCGGGCAAAATCAGTCTCGGAGTTTGAAAACGTAGTGCCATAATAT
>Ga0209777_10003797_pt1 | contig 18371 bp, 40 predicted proteins | sample FrelakmetHBP12HB_FD_187147 | JGI IMG/M metagenome (GOLD analysis project Ga0209777, IMG submission 187147) | Freshwater lake sediment microbial communities from the University of Notre Dame, USA, for methane emissions studies -HBP12 HB (SPAdes)... | ecosystem: Environmental > Aquatic >...
CAACGACAGTTCTGAATCTGCCATTTTAAAAAGTTCCCCCTGTGAAAAACTGAGTAATGCAATAAAAAATAAAAACAAACCAAAGTATTTTCAAAATTTCTAAATCTTTATTTTCCATTTTAATAAGTGTTTATCTCTAATTTAATTTCATTTTTGCAAAGCTTGTTCTTACAGATAAATTCCTGTATTAAGAAATTTCCATCAGATTTGACCCATTTCTTTTTCATTTTTGAATTGCATTTTGGACACAATTTTATTGAAATATCATCTGGAATCAACTCAATTTCATCAAGATTAACAAATTGTTCTGGGTCTTGTATAACTTGTTCTATTTTTATTCCAGAAGAACTCATTCCTTTTTTTAATTTTCCCTTTGTGCTGATTTCAACAAGTTTTTCTTTTTCTAATTTTTCTTTATCTTTTTTCTCTTTTTCAATTTTTTTCTTTTCTTCAATAATCTTCTTTTTTTCTTCAACAATCTTCAATCTTTTTTCTTCCTGCTTTTGCTTGATTAATTCCATCTTTTGTTTGATTTCATTTTCAAGAACTGCAACTTCATCTGATTCTTCAACTGATTTTTCAATTTTTTTAGAAGTATTAGGAGATTGGTTGTTAATGACATTCTTTGGTTTGGGTTTAAAAAGACTTGCCAATCTCCCAAATACTTTTTTACCTTTTTTTTGAACTTGAACAGGAGAATTTTCAGGAAAGGACAAGCTAACCTGATTATTCTCCTGACTTCCAACTAAGCTTTTCTCGTTAGAGATAATTTTAGATGGAAAAGAAATTTCTTGTTTTGGAAGTTTCTTAAAGGATTTTTTTGATGAAATCTTGTCAAAATCTATTTTCACAATATTAGATTTAGATTGTTTTTTTTTCATTTTATCTCCCATATAATCTTAAATGTGCAAATCTTGTTTCAGTTACACCAATTTTTTTATATCTTTCACAATTTGTTTTATCTTGATAAGGACAATGCAATCCACAATCCGAATTAGGTCTTAAACTTGTATGTGCCTGAAATTCAATTACACAAGTATCTGGACTGATTGGAACTTGCTTTATTGCCTGAATTATGTGTTCTAATTGATTTGTCATTATTCAATCTAATAATATTTCCTGTTTAACTTTTTCTATATGATTCAATATTTTATGTTTTGCCAATTGTAATTCTGTTATATCATAATTATCTATTTCTTTAAATATTTTTTCAAGTGATTCATCAAATTTTTTTGTGTTCATTTCTAAACTCCCAATTTCTTTGTTCAACTTCATTTTTGCCTTTTAGTTTTGAAAATCTATTGTAGATTGTCATTATTATTAATATTCCTATAAATACAGGAATCATTATTATCCCCTCGATGAAATCTATTGTTTTATTTGTCATCTTCCACCTTTCCTTTTGCCTTTTACATTGGTTATTATTGCATTTTTAGGCAATTTAGAATATATATCTCTTTTACACTCAACATAATCCCTGCATTTCATACAAATTGGAGAATTAGTATGGAATCTATCTCCTTTTCCAAAACACAACATTTTTGGCTTCTCTTTCAATTTTGGTTCAACTTTTTTTATGCACATCATTTTTTTTTGGACTTCCCCCTCTATGTTCTGGTTTTTCCCTGCATTTAAAACAAAATTTCTGTTTTCTTCCAGTTGGAAGGAAATATTCTTCACAATCATCGCAGGGTCTTTTTAACATAATTTTTTATCCTTTTCTAAAATTTTAGTCAGCATTTGTTTTTCATTTGGAATCTTTTTAGGAAGTTTCTGTTCAGGCACACAATCATAACAGACAATTCCATTATCTATAACTTGATATTTTCCTACAAGTTCTCCACAAATATTACAAAATTTGTATCTTTCAACTGGAAGATATTTAGATGTTGATTTTTTCATTCTAATTTAAAAGTCTTTCTTATCCAAGATTCATAATGAGAAAAGACAATTTCTCCAAGTTTAATTTTCATCAATAATGGTGCTACAATAATTGAAACAATAAAAACCAATGGAAGAACTAAAATCCAACTGAAATGCAAATATCCAATAAGAACTATTGAAAAAAGGATTCCAATGCAGATAAATGAAATCATTGATCTTATCAGTATATCCAGATACATAATTGCCAATCCTCTAAATTTTGAATTATTTAATGGTTGGATTTTTTCTTCTTGTTGTTTCAGGTCGTTTTTCATCTTCAATTCCAATATATTTTAATCTTTGCTTAGTCAATTCTTTCCTATCATCTGTTGAATCCTCGTAGATTGCGAGTAATCTTTTTCCAATGGATTTGCTTCTTGCTTCCAATATACAAATCTTTATGAGATTTATTATGTCTATTTCTGATAATTTAAAAGGGTCTGATGTATAGACCACAAATTCTCCCTTGAATTTTGGGGATTTTGTCGCAATAAAAAATTCTTGGAAAATTTCTTCTTCATTTTTATCATTGTTTTTTGCCATCTTTGATTAATGATTTTAAATAAATATTAAGATTAAATCTTTCAACATCTCTCAAAGTCTTATCTTCAAGAAGATTCTTTATTTTTTCAATCTCAGATTCATAATTTCTGGTTTTCATCTTTTTTTATCCTATTTTTAAGTCTTTGTCTGCATTTTATACAAATATCTCCTATATAAAATTCAGATAATAATCTTTTACATCTTTTGCAATTTCGTGCCATTATTTTTCAAGCTTAAATCCTGCCTTTGTTTTAATTTTTTTATCTGAAAAATATTTTTCTATTTGTTCGCATAAAATTTTGACTGTCTTTTCAGTTGCAGAAAATAACATTGGTGCATTTTTTAAAAGAGTATTATCTACTTTTATTCCATTGATTTCCAGAAATTCCACTTCAATTTTTGCCTTCATTTTAATTCACTCCCCATACTATCTTTAATATCATTACAATATCCAAAATAAAATTTCCAGTAGTAAGTAGAATTAAACATATAATCAGATATTTTATTGTTTCATAATTATTTTTCATTTTCAACTCCTGTTATTTTCCTGAAATCTTCAATAGTCTGTTCAAAATTAAGATTTTCAGGTTTTTTCCATAATGATTCTTCTTTATTTTCCATCTTATTTATTCGCCTGTGGAACTTCCACATTTGTATTTGCGTCTTTTGTTTTTATTTCATATTGCATATTAGGATTCATTGTTATCCCTTTCTTTGACAAATCCACGAAATCTTTTGTCTGTTGATACAGATAATCACCTAAGACAACTTCTTTCAGACTTTGATAAACAGGCAAGGATAAATCAATTATTTTTCCATCTTTTGCTTTTAATACAGGAACATAAAATTCTCCAACACTTGAAAGACTTTCTGCAAAAATCAATATTTCTCCCAAATTAAACTGGATAATATCTTTCGCCTGTGGAAGATTATTAATTGTGATAATTTCATCTTTTTTATCTTTTCTTTTTTTAACTATATCAACAGATTCCTTATTTGGAATTACCAATAAGCTTGTAAGTGGAAAGAAAAACCATTTATTATTTCCTTTAAGGTTCATAGAAATAATGACATTTCCCTCGTGAGTTGTATAATCTCCTCTATGAAATGCAATTGGTTGTGAAACAATCAATTTTCCAGTATCTTTTGATACAAGTCGAATTGGAGTGTTTTTCTGAACTTTAAACCAATGTTTAGAATCATAACGACTGTGAATTTTTGAAAGTTTTATCCTATCCTTTCTTAACTGATAAAATATATTATTTTTTGCCTTCAAAAATCCTATAATCCATCTCGCAATAAAAAAAATTGCAACAAGAATCAATATAAAAACTATAAAAAATATCACAAATCCCCAGAATATAGGTGATAAAAGAAATCCAAAATAAGTATCAAAAAAACTGGGTTTTTTTTCTGGTGGTGGTGTATTGACCACAACTGTTGCAGATGAAATCAATGGAATTATTAGTGTCAGGATTATAAAAGCCAACAAAAAATAATTTATCCTCTTTGTTATCCTTTTCATCAAATCAGATAAGAAAAGAAGTTTATAAGCATTATGCTAACATAAGAATAGAATTAGTCACTACTAAAAATTAATAAAAAAAATAAAAAATAAAAATTTATTTATACACTTAGGATTAAATAAAATATTTCAGAAATTCAAATTAGATTTTATCTAAGGTGAACTTTTGACATACTATTCTTGATTACAAGTGCTATTCCATAACCAACAGCTACGATTATTCCAACCATAGCCAAGATTATTAATAGAACTGGTAATGCTTGACCCATATATTGTATAAAGATTCCAAGACCTGCACCTGCACCTTCCATTGTCGAGCAGACTCCTGAACTATCATTAACTGGACAAGTAATTGTCATTTTTTATTTTATTAAACACTCCTTTCATTGACTAATTAATCATTAGTCTTAAAAGATAAAATTATCAAGAATATTATATATAAGAAATGTAACTATCAGAAATCAATGACAGATTTAGAAAGGTTTAAATAGTGTCACTTATTAGTAATAACAATATGAAAAACAAAAATTATAGCGAATCTGATAATCAATTTTTGAAAGAAAATTATGGAAAAATGTTAGTCATAGATATATCTAAAAAATTAAATAGAACTCCATCTTCAATAAGAGCAAGAGCAAATGTTCTAAAATTAAAATCAATAATACCATTCTCTAAAATAACTCATTCAAAAATTGGAAAAATAAATACTAAACAAATAAAAAAAAGTGCTTTTCTTCCATCAAAAGAATTATCTTATCTTATTGGAATTTTAAATGGAGATGGAAGTCTTAATATAAAAAAGAAAAAAAATTATGCTTTCAAATTATCTGTAAAAGATAAAGACTTCGCTTTAAAATTTAAAAAAATAGTAGAAAAATGGTGTGGAATAAAATGTTGTTTTTATTTACAAAAAGATATATATCATAAACAAGGATTTTATTATGAAATAAAATTAAATTCCAAAGAAGCAATCCCTATATTATCAAATTATTATATTCATAAAAATAAAAATCTAAAAAATATAAAAAAATTCATAAATCAAAAAAAAGAATATCAAATAAAATTTATAGAAGGATTTTTTGATAGTGAAGGACATATAAACAAAAATGGAAGAATTTATCTTTTTAATAAAAACAAAACATTATTAAACTATTGTTCTTCAATATTTGAAAAATTAAACATAAAAACTACATTATACTTAAAAAAAGCAGAAGAAAGAAAAATAAGAAATACTTTATTAAAACCAACTGATATTTTTGTTTTGAATATAAATTCAAAAAAAGATACTAAAATATTCTGTCAAATCTTCAATTCTTCAATAAAAAGAAAACAAGATAGAATCCTCAAAATAAGAAATTCTATTCATTAATCGCAACAAATAAAACACTTGAACCAAACAAATTATTCATCACTTTTTTTTGATGATTATTTTTAAAACATTTTGGACATACTTTTGAATGTTTTTTATCTGTCCTAAAATATTCATTACAATATTTACAAAATCTTTGCACCATTTTTACTCCCAAATCAAACCTTTTTTCTTTCTAACATATTTTATTTTTTTAACAAAAACTCCTTGTTCCTTCAATTCCTTTTTAACTAATTCAATATCTGGACTTTTTGAATTAACTGTTATTTCAGAACCACCTTCGGTGATTACTTCAAAATCATAAACATCAATTTCAATTTCTTTTCTTCCTTTTGGTTGTTTTATTCTATATGCCATTTTTTTAAGTATGTCTAATTATATAATTTCTTATATCCAAACTCCAATTTACAACTTTGAATCTTATCATATTGATTCCTTTCAATGCAAAAGTTCCAACTTTATAATATCCTAAAATTAATCCCACTTGCAACATTATCCAAAATACAAGTATCAACCAATAATTGACTTGTGTCCTTATACCTGTAAATGCAGGGATTGGAATCAATAAGATTAAATAAATTACAATTAGAACTAAGAATCCACCTGCTATTATAAAAAGTGGTGCAACTGCTTTTTTTGATTGTGGAACAATATTTATCATCGTGACAACTCCCTTCCTATGTTACTAAAAAAAACATAGAAATAATAAACACCTGCAAATATCAATCCAACACCAATAAAGATAAATCCAATTTTCAAAATCCAACTTACAATCAACCATATTTGCCAGTTAAAATCAACAACTTTCTGGATATTATAATATACACTTACCTGATTTGCAGTAATATTTTCATTTCTTTGTGCCATATTTGAAAGCTGTTCAAGAGAATAATCTTTGCATTGAGAACATTCGTAAGATGACATAAAAGTATCAAATCTTCCTGCAAGAATATTTTTCCAATAAAGACCATCAGGAGTTGTATAATGACATCTCATATCAGCAGTAACGCTATCTTTATCTTTTAAAAGAATAACAATTAAACCATCATCTACACTTGCATTTGTTGTAAAATAAATGTTCTGGGTTTCAATTGTTGTATTCAATAATTGACCACCTGAAAATCCTTCAAATGCGACAAAAGTTGTTCCATAAATATTTTTGATATGAGTTATTGTAAAATTACACCAATCAACTTCTCCAAGAGTTGCACCATCAGGAGTTAAATTCAAAGGCAAGGGTTCAATATGATATTTTAATGTCAATGCTGTATATGTTCCAGAACCAATATCACTTGCAGAAGTGTCTAAGAACTGATAATAAGCGTGATAATTAACTATCTGGGTTGTATTATCAACAAGAATATTATTCCATAAATAAATTTCCCCTGATATTAATTGCATAGTTGCAACTAAGAAAATCATTCCCATAATCATCATCATTATATTTTTATTTTTCATTTTTACCTCGCAATCCTCGACAAATAAAGGTATAACCAATATATTGCAATAAATATTAATCCAACTCCAACAAACAGCATTAATATCAAAAAAATCCAGAACAATGCAAGGATTATTTCAAAATTCAAAACAACTAATTTTTGGATATAATTTGAAATTGTAACAACATTATTTCCAATTGTCTGAGTTTTAACAATATCAGCTTCCTGCGTAGTCCATAGATAATATTGACAAGATTTACATTCAGTTGTTGGTGTCACCATAACCATTTCAGAAGGCAATAATAATTCGTGAAAATTCTTGTCTTGAAAATAGCAAGTTTCAACTCCGATTGCTTGGTCACCATCAAATAATCTAAAAAAATATTGTGCGTGAAATATATCTTCGTCTTTATCTGTATAATTCTGTTCAAAAACAGTAACAGCAGAAGCTTCCATTTTTCTCCAAACCTGAATTTTCAGATTGCAATAATCAACTTTTGAATTTGGATTATTCAAATTAAATGTTTTAGGATAAATATCATATTGAAGATAAGCTTCAAAGGGGTCATTAGCCAATACATAATCATTTGCAATTCCAAAACCACCTTTGCTATAAGTATAAGTCAGACGATTCTCAATTGTTCCATTTCCCTTGAAATTTTTGACTTGATAAAAGTCTGTTTCTGCATTAACGAAATTTAAGAATAATGTTAATATACAAAAAATACCTATCATCAATGTTAATATGGATTTTTTCATTGTAAAAGTGGAATTAAATTTAATTTTTGAGATAATGGAAAATAACAGTCACAGCAAGTTTCACCTTTATAAATTGGACAAGCAAATCTGCACCTATGGAAATTAATATGCTTGTTTTTTAATCTAAATTCAACAGCTACTTGGGTTGTCGATAATGCAACTGTTCTCCAAAAACAATCATCAAGATATTCAATCTCTATGCAATTTACCAAGTCTTTTTTTTGTGCCATCTTTTGTTTTGTTATGTTTTTTTTGTTTATATATGTTTGTTTAATTGATTAGCCAATCCAAAAATAAATCACCAACCTTAAAATTAATAATCCTACAATTCCCATAAGGAAAAATATCAATGCGAATGAAGGTCTATCTGACATAGCGAAAAATAAAAATATTGAAATTATTACAACTGCACCAATCAATATTATCAATATCCAATTAAATGCCCAAAAATATGGATTCAAATCTTTTGCACTCAAATAAACAGAAAGATTTTCAGATGTTCCATTGAAAGTATTTTGCCCAATCAAAACATTTGTTCCATAAGTTTTTGTAATATTTGGTTGTGAATATTCAGAAGAAAATGTTGATATGCCATCAAACAATCTTAATGTATAAGTTGCATTTGGTTCATATAATTTCAATGTTCCACAACCATTGACATAATTTGTATGAAATACAGGTGTCTTGAAAGTTGTAGCAAATCCAAGAGGAGTTATGAATTGGTCTAAATCAGCATTATATTTTGGATTTGTAAATTCTGCTGTAAGATATGCAAAATTATTTTTATATGAAGTTCCTGTCTTATCATTGAATCCACAGACAGTTATATTATATGATTTCCTTACTAAAAAAGTTCCTTTTATTTCACCTGAAATATTAAAACAAGGATTAGTTCCATTAATAATAAAAGGATAATCTCCAACTTTATCAAAAATCAAATTTATATAATAATAATTTGGAATGTAAGAAAAATTAAAAATTGACAAATTTCCATTCAATTCAGTAATATAAATTTTCACATCTGAAAATTTATTAGTTGGAAAATCAAGTCGAATAAGATAAGTTTTATTAAATTCTACATAAGGATAAGAAAAAACTTGTGCCTGTAAATCTTCAACAATAAACTGATAATCATAATTACTTAAATTCCCAGTATAAACACAATTATTAAACAAACCAGTATCATTACAACAAGTTGAAGAATCACTAACTTGCAGACATTTATAACTTGTTGGTGGGTCATTTGAACAAGTTTCATTATATAATGAACAATACCAAACAGGAGAACAAATACTACTTTCATTATAATAATCTTGAATCTCATTAAAATTTAAAGTTCTATTAAAAAAAGCAATTTCATCTAAACTTCCATTTAATAAAAATCCATTATCAAAATTAAATCCAAAATAAAGAGGAGTTTCAGTTGCAGTAATTTCAGATATTCCTACATTATATTCATTAATAAAAATTCCATCAATATATAATTTTGAGATTTGTGAAGTTCCATTAAAAGTTCCTGCAATATAATGCCAATTATTATCATCAATAGATTTGATACCAATTGAATTTGCACCCATAAAAGTAACATAACTATTATCTGATTCATCAATTTGCAAAGCTTCAATAAATTCACTATAAGGATTATAATATCCACTTCTAAAAATACTTTGATAAGCAACATTATAAGGAATATTTATCCATAAAGAAAAAGAAAATTCAGGCATACTTTGATTGAATGGATATATATTTCCTGCGTCAAGATAAGTGTTTATACCATTAAACTCGACTGCTTTTCCATATTTTCCATAATTCCAAACCATATCCCCATTAAGAGTAGCATTATATCCATAACAACTATCAGTTGCAATTAAACCTGTTCCTTCTTCAAAATGCCATAATTGAGTAGGATTATCAGCACAAGTTAAAAAACGAGCAGAAACAAGATTAATCAATAAAAGGAATACAAAAAGAATCCCAAATAAGAAAAGTATTCTTCCATTGGTTTTCCCAAATTTTAATTTTTTTTTTAAGTTCCACATTTCATTATCTCCTTATCTGCTTAAATCACTAACTTTTGTTCCAATTTGCCTGATTATAAAAGCAATTGCCAAAATTATTAATACAAAAAATATCATAAAAATCAGGATTATCATTGGTTGAATTGTATTTGACAAAAATCCAAGTGTTCCAAAATAAACTTCTGGCAATAGACCTTGATTGACATTATTTACATCTACAATTTGAGTTGGCAAAGCAGAACCACCTGTTTCACTTGATTGTTGTGTCTGACTTTGATTTGAAAAACAATCATTTGGACAATTTGAATATGTTTCTCCAAGATTTGATTCGCAGATTCCATTATTATTGCAGATAAATCCTGTTGAAGTGACTGTTATCAATTGAGAAAAATAATTATAATCAGAATGATAAGGGTCACGAACTCCAACTGTAAGATTATAAACACCGACAGAATTATAAGAACAAGTTTTTGTTGAACTTGAACTTGTTGTAAAATTATCATCAATAAAACATTTAACACCATAAGTAAGAGGACTATCGCCTTCTGGGTCTGTCGCACTAATAATTGCATTGACATTTTCTCCCACGCTAAGAACAAGTGAAGGGTCATAAGAAACAGAATTTATAACTGAATTTTGATTTGATAATCCTGTATTAATAAAAATCCTTGTTCCTAATCCTGATTTAGAACAAACAACTTCCAAGAAACTATCCAGATTAATATCAGCAGGAACACAAGAGTAATCACGATTTTCACCACCAACAAAAGAATTTGTATAAATAAAAGAATTTAATTTAGGGCTATAAATTGTTATATTAGAAACACTTGAATCACCATAAGGACTAAAAAAAACAAAATCATCATATCCATCATTATCCATATCAGCAATAGTCAAAGAAGCTGTTGGAACAAGAGTATATAAATTTGAACCAGAAACAACACCAAATATTCGAGAATCAAGAGTATTTCCATTAAATCCATTCAAGACATAAAAATTCCTATGAATCCCTTGTGCAGTCACAAACCAAGTATCAGCAAGATAAATATCATTATATAAATCTCCATTATAATCAGTTGTAATTGCCATTGAACCAACAGAACCATCAACACTTCCAGTAAAACTTCGTGTCCAAACAAGAGAACTATCAACAATATTTATAGAATCAAGTATCATATTGCTTGTAGTTGTTGAATATAAAATCGCAAGTTTATAATAATTTGTATTATCACCCTTGAATATTTTACAATCAAAAATATTCTGGGAAGTAAATTTATAATATAAAATTGTTCCAGAAAAATCAAAAATTACAACAAAACGATTTGTATAAACCATATATTCATTTTTCCCATCATAATTAAAATCACCCCAAGAAACAGAAGTTTTATATCGTGGTTTGATAGAATTATCAGCAAAATTAAGGACTGTTCCATTTGAAAAAGCAAGAGTTTTTTCAAAAGTTCCTGTGATATTATAAATTGTAAAATTTTCAACCAAAGATGACCCACGCTTCACCTGATTTATAGAATAACAATTTCCAGAACCACATCTTAAACCAAATAAATCAGGGATTCCATAAGCACCCTCGTCAATATAATTTGTAAGATTTGATTCAAAAGTTTTAGAAAAAGTATGTGTCGAAGAATTAAAAAGATAAACTCGCATAGAATAATTTGTAGAAACATTCCAAACACCCATTATTTCATCATTCACTCCATCTCCATTAAAATCCAAAGTTCCAATCTGATTTACAATATTTCCACCTGTATAAATTGAATCAGCTAAAACAAGATTAGAATTATAAGCATTAAGATAAGTTGTTGTTGGAATAAATACATATCCATTGACAACCAAAGGTTGAGTATGCCCTACAAATCCATAACCAATAGAATTATTTATAAAAGAAACAGAAGAATTAAAAACTCCATAAGAACCATATTGTTGCTGTAATAATTTAGTATCTCCATTTCCAAACTGTTGCCAATTAAATTCAGCAGAAACAGAAGCTATCATCAATAATAAGAAAATCATTCCAAAAATAATATTGAATTTGTTTATCATCTTTTTTCTCACAGCTTTTGTAATACAAAATTAAAGCATTAAGAGTTTATAAACTTTTGGGTAGAAGTATTTTTCCAGAAAACAAGATTATTTCAAAGATAATCATACCAAAAGCCCAAATCATACCATCAAGACCCCAAGAATATCGCTGTTCCATTGTTAAACAATTGAATGAATTGCAATCAATAGAATCTTTAAAATTATAACTTAAATCGACATTGTGTAGTGACGCCATAAACACAAAAATTGCTATAAAATTCCAAAGAAGAAAAACTGCAAAATATATTTTATTTTTTTCCATTGTCAATTTTCAACTCTATAAGTTTCCATTCTATATCATCTAATTTAAGTAAAATTCTCAATGCAATATATATCAACATTATCCAATTCACGACACAAAAAATCAAAATGATAGTTTCAAGTTCCATTTTCAATTAAATCCCTTAATTTATTTATTGAAATATTATAATTATTATCCATATTTGCTTGTGCATTTGTAAAATTATAATTATCAAAGATTCTACAATCAGTCAAATTGCAAGTCTTGAAAAAAGAATTTTTGTTTTGATTAATATAAACGAGATAAAAAACTATTCCAAAATAAAGAATTAATATCAAGATAAATATTCCTATTGCTAATTTTGTTTTTGTTTTCATTCTCCACCACCAAAATATCTTTTAAGAACAAAAATCACAAGACCAATAACAGCACCAAATATTATCACAGCTACAATTCCCCATAAAAATCCAAGCATAAGCATAAGGATTAAAACAATTACAATCAGGATTAATGGAATTATCAAATTCATATATTTCACCCCCTCTTTTTATTTCTTGAAATTCCAGAACAATAATTACAAGTATGTAAATGTGGCAATTGAATACAATCCTTGCAATATCCATTATCAACAGCTTCTCGATTACAATTGATATGTTTACATTTTACAAACATTGTTGAAGATGTTTCCATTTTTATTTTTTCTTCTGGATTAATTTTATTTCTATTGTTGAAACATAAATCTCTTTATTATCCTGATTCACAAAAGATTGTGAATCAACTTTGATTTCTGCATATTCTAAAATAGAATCTTTCATAAAATTTCTTTTATAAACTTCAATAACATCAAAAGCTTTTGAGATAAATTTACCTCGTGCAACAACAAAAATTTCATCATTTTTATCAAATTGCATTTTTACAGCAGTCACATAATTCATAAATGGTTTTATTCCAATCATTATTATATTAGTATCTTTATAATCAATTTCCATTTTATTTTTCTCTTAATTCTTCTGCTTTTTGTATAGCTTGTTTAATTGCTTGAACTCTTAATGAATTTAAATTTCCTATTGGAACTATATCACCATTATTAATAATATCTATCCAACCATTTCCATTTAATTTTACTTTGAAATCCACGCAATTTTCTCCAAAAAAAAGTGGATATTTTTGCTTTTTCTTGAAATATCTATGTTGAACTCTTGCTGTATAAGAATGATAATTTGCAGAATCATCTGCTTTTAATTTTCTATATTCACTTTGCGAAATTTCCTCAAAATCATTTAAATCATATTCCATTTTTTTTCATTTTCATTCTTTCTTTTCTTTCATTTATAAAATCTATTTCTTCTTGTGGATTTTGAAGACAACATAAACACTTATTATCATTTTTTTCTGAAATAAAATTACAACCACATTCTAAACAAATTTTCTTTTTACAAATTCCACCACCTTCTATATAAGGACTATTTATATTCTTTTTCATTTTGAAAATCTTTTTTTACATTTATTACATTTATATCTTCTTTTATCATTTCTAATACTTCCTTTAATAACATAAAAAGATTTACAATAAGGACAATAAAAATTATTTTGCATATTTAATATTTTTAAAAAATAAAGACACTTTTTTTTGATGTCTATATCCAGTAACAATTCCTAATTTTTCGTGATTTTGTTTTATCATCTTATTTTCTGAATTTCAGTATTTGGTTTTGGATATAATTTATTTTGCTTATGATTATCTTTTCTTGCTTTTTCCTGCTTATCTCGAATCTTTTTCTTTTTTCTTCCTGCTTCTTGTTTTAATCTACGAATTTGAATTGTTTCTGCCATTGTTAATCAAAATCTTCTTCTTCATTTTCTTCTTCTTCGTCTGAATTAATATCACAATTATCACAATCACAATCACAATCATTATCTTCCATCATTAAAGGTTGATAAATCCTTGAATTTAATTTATTCATTTTTGCAACAATCCAATGAAGTTCAGATTCAGAAAAATGCTGTCTATCATCTCCAACCAAGACATATTCTCCCATTTCTTTTATCACTTTAATTTGTGAAGTATGTCCATCTGTCAAAGTCATATCAAAATAATATTCTTGTTTTTCAGGTTCAGATTCCTTAAATTCTTTTACTTTTTTCATTTTCATTTCCCCCTTACACTAATTGTATATTTTTTAATTTACAATATGATTTCAAAAATTCCATCTCTTTTTCATTTGGTTCACGATTATATGCACCTTTATATTGGACTATTTTTTTATTTCTATATTCCAATGTCACAAGACTATTTTCTTTATTATTGCTTTCTCTCATAAAAATAAGATAAGTTTCACCTTTTATAATCTTATCTATATAAGAACCTATACAATTATTATTGCTTATTCCTTCACTAATTATCTCTTTTGTATTCTTAGGAATAACAACACAGAAATCTTTTCCTTCAAATTCAAGTTCAGGAATTGACAATTTTTGAAATGCAATCTCGTCATAATGTCTTTTGAAAGAATTATAATTTGAAGTAATTATATCGTGCATACTTCTCAAATACTTTAGATATTTTTTTACATTACGACCAATTTTAGAAGCCATTTCATAATAATCTTTCAATTCATCTATTGCTTGACTTGGATTAAGATTCTCAAAAGGTTTAAGATAATGATAAAAATATTTAATAAGAGAAGTCAAATCATAATTATAATTTTTCATTAAAAATTTTACATTTTCAATGTGATAATTACTTTCAATAAATAATCTAAATAAATCTATCTTATCAGAATAATCCAAGTAATCCTGCGATAATTCTTCAATGATAAGATTCATAAAATCAGGAAATTTGATGAAAGATTCTTCAAGTCTACAAGTAACTTGAATTTTATATTCTTTAAAAAAAGCAATTGCCTTTTTATTATAAAATTCAAGAGGTCTTGTAAGAACCCTTCTATAATCCCAACCATATCCTCGACCTTTACATTCTGTTGCAATTCCTTCCTGAATATAATTTTCATATATAATAGCTTCGTGAAGTCTTTGAAAAAAAGTTGATAATGATGAACAACGAGGATTCAATTCACTTGTCTTTTGTATCAAATCCTTAAAATGTTCTTCTTCACAGAAAATATCTTTTATTGAAAGATTATAAAAAAAAGCATATTGACGAGAAGTCTGCAACCATCTTTTACTTTTTCCAAATTTTTCAAATGATTTTCTTGATAAATCATATCTTAATATAGAATCAGAAATCTTTGGATTAAAAATATAAATGATATGTTTATCCCTTTTCAAAACTAATTTATGTTTCTTTTCTGAATCTTGAAGTTGTAAGATTTGTTCCATTTGTTTCTCCTTTTTCACCCTTTTTTTTAATAACACTTTTCCTTATTAAAATTTTTTCCTGTTTTGTTTAATATAAAAAATAAAAAAATAAAATTTATATTTTGAAGATTATTTATTCTTCACTATCAACTTCTTTTGTATTTAAAAATTGATGTTCTAAAAGTTTATTCAAAACAACCTGCAATTTTGCAAGGTCATTTTTTCTCATAGAAATTGTCTGATTCTCAAAAGTTTTTCCATTGTCCTTAGTATAACTTCGTTGCAAACTTATTGTCTGCACTTTAAAATCAGGTTTTCCATTAGTTCCTTTGATAGAATTTTCAAACACCGAAGCCGATATATTTCCTGCCCTGATAGAAATCAAGGGTCGATTAGATTTTTCTGCCATTTTTTGTAACACTCCTTTCAATGTTGTTGATTCACAACTTCCGAATAGGATTATAGCTTTTGAATAAAAAGATTTGAGTTTATAAATATTTGTAACTTATTTGAAGTAATGATAAAATAAATTTATCTTTTATAAGTAGTAAGAAACCTTTTTAAAGAAACTAAAATTCTTGTCAATATTAAAAATGAGGTAAAACTATGGACTGGATTCAATGGATAGGCAAAAAGATTTTTGTTAGATTAGATTCTGGAAGTTATTTCAATGGAATTGTAGAAAATGTAGAATACATTGGAAAAAATAATTTTAATGTTGATTTATATATGTTCACAATTATTGATAAATTTGGACTTATTGTCTGTTTTAGAAATAATGAAATTAAATCTATCAAAGAAGAACAATGACAAAAAAAGAGAAAGAAAAAACAATTAAAGAACTTTTAAAAATATGTAATAAAAATATATTTTCAATAAGAAATACTTTTTATGAATTACTTAAAAATAAAGAAACATCAAAAGCTTCTGAATTTCTTACAATATTTCTTGAATCAATTAATAATATTTATACAATAAAAAATGATACAAAATTAGAAGTATGGATTTATCAAGATGGAATATACATTCCAAATGGAATTTCTGAATTAAAAAAACAATTAAGAAATATTTTAGGGTCTGGATATACAGTTAATATTTATTCTTCAATTCTTGATAAAATTTATGCTGATACTATGATAGAAAGCAAAAAATTCTTTAATAGCGTTCATTCAAAAGAAAATGCACATCTCCTTCCAGTTCAAAATGGAATTTTAAATTTGATAACAAAAAAGTTAGAATCTTTTTCACCAAAATATATATTTTTAAATAAATTACAAGTCAATTATAATCCAAAAGCAAAATGTCCAAATATTGAAAAACATCTAAATAATGTTCTTGCAACAAAAGATGATTCAATAGTTATGTTTGAAATAATAGGATTCTGTCTTTGGAAAGATTATTTTATTGAAAAAGCTTTTTTATTCAATGGTGATGGAAGAAATGGAAAATCAAAAACAATTGAACTTATAAAATCATTAATAGGACACGAAAATTGTTGTGCAATTCCATTATCAGAATTAACAAAAGAATCAGATTTCTCTATATCAGAACTTTTTGGAAAAATGGTTAATCTTGCAGGAGATTTATCAAATGTTTCATTAAAAAATACTGGTGGATTCAAAATGAGTGTTGGGAGAGATACAATAGGTGCAAATAGAAAATTTCTTCCTAAAATTCATTTTATAAATTATGCCAAAAATATTTTTGCTTGTAATGAACTTCCAAAAGTATATGACAATTCAATAGGATTTTGGGAAAGATGGGTTGTCTTAGATTTCCCTAATACATTCAAAGAAGAATCAGAATATAATAAAATTCAAAAAGGAAATGATGAAGAACTAAAAAAGAAAACCAAAAAAATGAATCCAGATATAATCGCAACTTTAATTCAAAAAGAAGAATTAGAGGGTTTACTAATTAAATCAATTGAAGGTCTTGATAGATTATTAAAACAAAAAGCATTTTCTTATTCAATAGGAAGTGATGAAATTAAAAAAAATTGGACAAGAAAAGCAGATAGTTTTCTCGCTTTTTGTCAAGACAATATCGAAGCAGGAGATATTTCAATAGACAAAATTCTCAAAGCTAATCTTAGAAAATATTATTTCAAATATTGCAAAGATAATAAATTAAAAGGAAGTTCTGATATAAATATAAAAATAACATTAGAAGAATATTATGGAGTAAGTGAAATCAGAAATCATCAACAAGAAACTTTTTGGGGTGGAATCAAAATAAAAGAAGATTCTCAATTTAATAAATTAGAAATAGAATGGAACAAGAATAGAAACTCAACACAAGAAAGACAAAAGCTTTTCAAGGACTAATATTTCTTCATTCAATAATAACAACACATTATTAGCGTGTGTATTGTGTATGGACTTTTTTTTCCTTTGCCACTAAACCCACTTTTATTATTTTTTTAGTCTAACTACTTTTAATACCCTCACACCATACACGCTTAATCTACTATTTAGTAGTAAAAGTTATTTTTATTAAATAAAAAAAATTAATTTTTCTTCTTATTTTTACTACTTTTATTCAATAACTTATAATTAATTAACAATTTTTCAATAATATCATTATAAGTTTCTCTTTTAAATTCCTTAATTTCATCAAGTTCTAATTTAATATTTTCATTTATCTTAATTATTGTTGTATGAGAATATTTTATTTGACCATTAAAATCTTTTTTCCAGATTAATTTTATATTATTTTTTTCTTTTATTGCAACAGCGTCTATATTTTTTTGATTTGGAGATAAAAATATCTTTCCAATAATCGAATCTTTCGCTTCAATAAAATATTCTATTTCACTTTTATAACATTTAAAATCAATTGAACTATTAGTATGTTCTGATAACCAAATAACTTTATCAAATTGTTTTTTTAAATATTCAAAAACTTCTCTCTCAAATTCTTTGTCCTTAATTATTCTCATTCTATATTTGTTATTACTTTATAATTACAATTACTACTAAAAATATACTTTATAAAGTTTACTATCACCTTTCTTTTTGTGTGGGTATACTTTTATCAGTATACTACATCAAGTATACTTGGACAAGTAAACTTCTCCCAGTATACCCACACAAAAAGAAAGGTGATAGTAAACTTTATAAAGTATACTATCACC
>Ga0209777_10003798_pt1 | contig 18370 bp, 12 predicted proteins | sample FrelakmetHBP12HB_FD_187147 | JGI IMG/M metagenome (GOLD analysis project Ga0209777, IMG submission 187147) | Freshwater lake sediment microbial communities from the University of Notre Dame, USA, for methane emissions studies -HBP12 HB (SPAdes)... | ecosystem: Environmental > Aquatic >...
ACCGGAGCAAAAACCGTTTTCTTTTCTCCTTCAGGTTTGTTGTACAGAGCTTCTTTCGCAGCATTCGCCAATGCTGATATGAAATTTCTTTTCGACAGATATAATCTTATTATGATGTCATGCACCAGAAGCATTGGTAAATCAGGTTTCTCGCTAAAGGTCACTCCCTGCTTTAATTCTGTGATCTACGGTGGTATTGAATATACACTGGAACCGGCCAAGCAACTGGAAGAAGCCAATATGTATAAAACCGCTCACGATGCACTGCTTGCCATTAATGATAATCCGAATTTCAAAGTGAGCACACGTGGTGGCGCATGGAAATATCTGAAAGGTACACTCACCGAAGCCAACAGCATCAATGAAGCATTGCAGAAAAATAAAATTCCCACGCAATTGTTTATCGGAAATCAGGCAGTTGAAGAGGCCTTTAAATCCCTATCGGGAAAATCACCTTCAGTAATTCATATTGCAACGCATGGCTTTTATTTTTCCGGAGATGCAGCAAAGAAGAGTAGTCCGGATAAGGAAGTTAAATTTTTGGATAATCCATTATTCCGTTCGGGACTGATCATGGCAGGCGCAAACCGCGTCTGGACGGGGAATGCATCGATTGAAGGGATTGATGATGGAATACTTACCGCTTATGAAGTGTCTTTGCTTGATCTCTCAAACACAAAGCTGGTGGTGCTTTCAGCATGCGAAACCGGTTTAGGTGACCTGAAAGATAACGAAGGAGTGTACGGCCTGCAACGAGCTTTCAAGCTGGCAGGCGTGGATTATCTGATTGTCACCTTATGGGAAATTCGTGACGAAGTGACCGTTGAATTTATGAATTGCTTTTACAGTCAATGGCTCAAGGGAAAAGATATTCATGCAGCATTTAAATTTGCACAGGATGAAATGCGCAAAAAGTATGAAGCCAATTACTGGGCTGCTTTTGTGCTGCTGAATTAGCATCATTTATAGAACTATACATTAGGTCGTGGGCAAAGCCATAGAACTTCTAATAAATATAAAATGCCAATGAAAATCCATTTATATTATGTTTACATTCTCACTAATGTAAATCATAATGTTCTGTATACGGGAATTACCAATGACCTTGTCAGGAGATACTATGAGCATAAGCAAAAGAAGATAAAAGGATTTACACAAAAGTACAATGTTGACAGGCTGATTTATTTTGAGAAGTTTGATTTTGTTGATCTCGCAATAGCAAGAGAAAAAAAGATCAAAGGATATTCGCGTGCAAAGAAAAATGCGCTAATAGATTCATTCAATCCGGAATGGAAAGATTTGTACGACAATGGAAAAATAGAACTTCCTGATTTGTCAGAGGGTAATCCGGAATGAATAACTGCTATGAATTACGGCGCTGAAAGGAGATTCCTCATTACGCTGCGCTGCATTCGGAATGACAGGGTTGCGTATGTTATTTGGAGAAGGGGCAGAGCGCCGACATGCGTCGGCGCTCTGCCCCTTCTCTATTCCCTCCCTTCAAAATACATGAGTTGTCATTCCGAACGCAGTGAGGAATCTAATTCCCCACTTCAAACTTTTCACTTTCAACTTTTTCCCTTATCTTTGTTCTGCCTTTTGAGAATAATTTAATTGAAAAAAATCTTTCTCCTTCTTTTCATTATTTGCAGTAGCATGCTGCATTCACAAAACCTTGTACCTAATCCAAGTTTTGAAAACTATACTGTTTGCCCATACGATTATTATATGCTTCCTATAAACTGGTACACTTGTAGCAATGATCCTGATTATTTTAATGCATGTGACTCCACAAATGATTTTGGGGTGCCAACAAATGGATTTGGATACCAGCAAGCTGCTGACGGAAGGGCATATTGTGGTTTTTTCTCAATAAGTTTTACTTCAATTCCTTATGCTAAGGAATATTTAGGTTGTCATTTATTAAGTCCATTACAAATTGGTCATAAATATTTTATTTCGTTTAAAATAAGTCATGCTGAATTATATGAAATATCTTCTAATAATATTGGACTATTATTTTCAACTCAATCGTACCAGGATTATCAACCTTATGATAATATATGGAATATTCCGACAATAAATTTTGCACATATTGTTGATGCAAATATTATAGATGATTCAGTAAATTGGACAACAATTAAAGGCAGTATTATTGCAGATTCAGCATATCAATATATTTTAATAGGTGATTTTTTTGATTCAGCACATACCGATACTATTATTCACGGGCATAATTTTTTTCTGCAACGTGCATATTATTATCTCGACGATGTTTGCGTATCCGAAGATTCTCTTACTTGTAATTCGCCTGATACAATTAGTGAAATATTAAAATCGCAGGAAATAATAGATGTATTTCCAAATCCTGCTTCTGATTTTATACAATATACCATCGGTAATCCATATAAGGATTGCACAGTAAACATACTCAATCCGGAAGGCAGCATAATTTACAATTGCAAAAATACCTTTCCCGAAAACAAAATAAGCCTTACAGGAATTGCCACAGGGCTTTATTTTATGAGGTTTGCTTATAATGATAAAACAGTGGTGAAGAAGCTGGTTATTATAAAATAAAAAATCGCTTTTTAAGATTCCTCATTCCACTTCGTTTCATTCGGAATGACAGGGTTGCTTATATTATTGAGGAATCTCAATCAAAGAATTTGTTTACCCCTTACTATCCATCGCATCCCTCAACCCATTTCCTACAAGCATAAATGCAAGTACCATCAGCATGATGGCCAGTCCGGGTAAAATAGCGAGGTAAGCAGAATCAAGAATGATATATCCGTAATGTTCTTTTATCATGGTGCCCCATGAAGGCATAGGCGGCTGCACTCCTATTCCCAAAAAGCTTAATCCTGCCTCGAGTAATATAGCTGAAGCGAAATTTGCAGCAGAGATCACGATCACAGCGCCCATCACATTCGGTAAAATATGCCTGATGATAATTCGGGAATTTGTAAAACCAAGAGCCCTGCCTGCTTCCACGAATTCCTTCTCGCGGATGCTGAGTATCTGTCCGCGTACCACACGCGCCACATCAACCCACATGGTTAATCCAACGGCAATGAACACCTGCCAGAATCCTTTTCCCAATGCAAAAGTGATGGCAATCACCAACAGTAATGTAGGAATACTCCACACCACATTGATGAACCACATAATGAGATTATCGACCCACCCGCGGAAGAAGCCGCTCAGTGAGCCCAGCAGCAATCCAATCAGCAATGAAATGATCACTGAAATAAATCCCACCGACAGCGAAACCCTTGTGCCAATTAGCAACTGGCTCAGCATATCCCTGCCGTAACGATCGGTCCCAAGTAGAAATCGCTTACTGATGATATTTTCTTTTTCTATTTTCTCTCTCAGTGCAGCAAAACTTTCGCGATGCGATCCGCCTTCCACATCAGTGAACACAAGCTGATCGCCTTCCGCTTTCACTGCTTTGCGGTCAGGAAGTGCATAGGCCACATCTGCCATATTGTAGCTTATCTCTTCACCTTTTTCGCCTAGAGCATCCGTGAAACTTTCAACAATTATATTGCTTCCATCAAAGTGGTATGAGTTTATGGGAACGGTAATAAAATCTGATTTCCTCCCCCATATCATTGTACTGAAAATATTCTGTTTAAATGCCGCTTCATTTTTTCTTACAAGCAGCATCTCTACTTTTGTGCCTGGTTTCTTTGTGGTAAGTTCAAGATGCTGATCATTGGCAAAAGGAGTACTGTCGGGAGAGATCAGATAACCCAGCACAGCTATCAGCGTGGCAAACACAATAAAGAACAGCGAGAAAAAAGCAGGTTTGTTTTTTTTAAACCTTCGCCATACCATCCGCGATAAAGAGCCGGTGCTGACAAATTTTTTTTTCCTGAAAAGAGATATCAGCGACAAAACTATTATTTTTACAAAATTAATATCTGTGCAAAAATAGAAATTGCATTATTATTGATGGGATTTATATTTAAAATAATAAATATCTTTCCAAATTAATTGTCATAAATTAATAAATACATTGCCACGACCTTCAGGTCGTGGAATATAATACACTATAAAACTGGCTTCAGCCAAAACAAAACAATGATTAGCACTAAAGATTTAATAGAAATATTTTGGCTAAAGCCGAAACTCTTAATTAAAATTCAAGCCATGGCCTTAAGGCCATGGCAAGGAATAAATTATTTGGAAGATTACTAATAATATTTTGTTTGCTTTTCCGTTATTATAAGAAAATATTAGTGATAAATAAAAACATGAAATGATGAAGAAGATTTGTATTGCAGTGTTGCTTGTGATGGGCTTCATGAAAGTGTTTCCACAGGCTGAAGTGGCTACCACCGAAGAATTCAATCAGTTTCTGAAAACCAAAACCTATGTGGTGTATGAAGATGATCCCTTCTCGGTGTTTAACATGGTGATCAAGGACCTGATGAGCAAATGCTGGACCATCACGCCTTATGAGTATATCGACATGAAAACATTTGATATTAAAAAGAGCGATCCCAACAGTTCATTCATTATGATCTCAGATGCCATGCTGACAAAAAATAAATTATTTGTCAATGAAATCAAATATCAGTACAAATACACCATCCTCAATCTCATTCTGGGAAAAAAGGGATTAGTTGGAAATGATTTCTCTGCCATGCCCGATCTGGGCTCTGTTCCGCTATGCTACAGCGAAGCGGAAAACGATGATTATTCCTACAAACTTCCCGGCATCCTTTTGTTTATGCAGTATTACGTGCATTACAACATTGAACATCCCAACTCCGATTACAAAGATGTAGTCAGAAGCAATTCGTCAGAACTCAAGACCAAAGAGCTCTGGCTGCTTAAGGAAGAACTCGCGCCCAATGTAAACACCGTTGAAAAGATCAAAGCCATTTATCCCGGCACAGTGAAGATAGTAAGTGCGGATGATCTTGAAGCAGCTATCCTCGCAAAGAATGATAAAGTGGCCTTCCTGCATAAGATAGGGCCTGCAGGAACCATCCCCGATGGCATCTGCTGGAAGTTCATCATCTCAGCCAAAGACGGTAAACCTCTTTATTACGACCATCACAAAATAGATGCTGAAAACCCGGATGCCCTGCTTGCCAAAGACTTCAAGGACATGGGGAAATAGAGTCCTGATCATCTCTGAGAATAGTAACTATCAATTCCCTTATTAATGATTTAATCTTGCATTTATCCGCAGAGAATTTTATAACAATTTCATAAAATTCTATAAATTATTTCAGAGCAATACAATTACTTTTGTACATTGCATCATAAAATTTTCTTAAAACTTCTGAAAATAATCAAGTAAAATTAATAACATGAAAAAACCACTTCAACTTTTTGTCACAATTACTGCCCTGCTGTTCGCATTCAGCGCTAACAGCCAGAATTTCGTTCAGGTTAAAAAGACCAATGCAGGACAAACCATCAACCTTGCGACAGATCAGGTTTTGGAAGTACAGTTGCCCAGAACACCATCCACAGGTTATATCTGGTGCGAAGCTGTAAGTTCTGATAAAAAAATTCAGCAATCAATCACACAGATCGGCGATGGTGATTTCGTTGCGGATAACAATTCAGTAAATATACAAGGTAAGAAAAAGGTAGGCCAGTCGGGCACTCAGATCATAAGATATACAGGCACTAAGCAGGGAAGTACAGAACTTTCATTAGAGCTGAGGCGTCCCTGGGAAAAGAGCAGTCCTGCACTGGATAACTTCACCATCACCATTGTATCGGGTGGGAAATATACAGGAAGCTATACTCCTCCGGTGAAAGAGATGAAGTCTAATCATGTGACTCACACACCAAAATCAGTTCCTTCGAGCTGGGACTGGCGTTCACAATGCACACCTGTAACTAACCAGCAGCAATGCGGCGATTGCTGGGCTTTTGCCGGAACAGGAACCCTTGAAGCAAATATTGATATAATCGATGGCGTTGTGGATGATATTTCAGAAGCTTATGTGACGAATTGTTTTACCGGACAGGGAAGCGATGGTTGTAACGGCGGCTGGTGCCCTCATGCAATATGGCTTGCTCCCAAAGGCGCCGTGTATGAAGCCGACGAGCCATGGACCACTTCGCTGGCCACCGGAACAACAGGAACCTGTCAGCCATCTTATCCCTATCATGAATATATTGACGGCTATGCAGACGTTGCAGGCGAGGATATTAATGGCATTCCTCCTGATGCCAATATGAAATTTGCCATATATTATTTCGGGCCGATATGGGTTGCCCTTGATGCATCAAGTGGTTCATGGAATGGTTATTCGGGAGGCATTTACACCGAAACAGGTTCTCCTGCCAATCTCGATCATGCCACCGTGCTTGTAGGATGGAAGGACAGCACGGGAATCCCCGGTGGAGGTTACTGGATCTTAAGAAACTCATGGGGCACAGGCTGGGGCGTTAACGGATATATGTATATCACTTATGGAAGTGATATTGTGGGATCTTATTCAGATTTCATTGTATATAAAGGAGGAATCCCTCATGCTGCCCGTCCCATCGCAGATTTCATTGCATCGGATACTACCAGCTGCACAGGCACCATACACTTCACAGATCTGTCAGCCAATGTTCCCGCATCATGGTTATGGGATTTTGGCGATGGACAGACAGCCACTGTAAAAAATCCTTCACATACTTATATAACCAACGGAACTTATGCGGTTTCGTTAAAGGCTACAAACAGCTACGGCGACAGCACTGTAGTGAAATTAGCTTATATCAACATTAATATGCCGGCATCTCCTGTCACTACCGGAGGATCCACCGTATCAGGCGGAAGTGTTACCTTATATGCTTCAGGCCCCGATTCGCTTAAATGGTATGATGCTGCCACCGGCGGAAACCTTGTAAATACAGGCACGAGCCTTTATATTCCATCGCTCACAGCCGATACCACTTTTTATGTGGAGAATGATGCAGCCCAGCACATCACTGATTCTGTCGGGATGGCTGCTAATACAAGCAATGGAAATTACTATTCAAATTCCAGCAGGCGCGGTCTGGTGTTTGATGCTTATGTTCCCTTTACTATAGATTCCGTTACTGTTTACGAAGGCACTGCAGGCACCAGGACTATCAGTTTGGAAGACAATTCAGGAACCGTCATCGATTCGGTGGTGACAGCTATTGCCACCGGAACACATACTATTGCATTGAATTTCGGTGTTCCTGCAGGCACAGGATATCGTCTTGTATCACCAAGTCCAAGCGGGAATGCCAATGCTTTATGGAGAGAAACCTCAGGCGCTGTTTATCCCTACACGCTTCCCGGCGTGATGGCCATTACAGGAAACACGGCCGGTTCGCAAGGTTATTACTTTTTCTTTAACTGGAAACTCGGAACCAGTTCTTATTGTAACAGCCCCAGGGTGCCTGTTACGGCGACCATCATCACGGGAATCAGTGATATTTCAGATGGTAATATGGAATTGTTCCCGAACCCGAATGCAGGAGTGTTTGATATTTCATTAAAAAATAAGGATTATCAAAATGCAACAGTAAGCATTATGAATGTGCTCGGCGAAAAACTGCTGGAAAAGAAAATCAATGGCCGTGATCCCATACATATTGATGTTTCAGGATTTGAGGATGGGGTTTATTTCGTGGAACTGCGCAGTGAAAAATCAAATTACATAAGAAGAATTACTATTACGAAATAAGAAAATCATAAGCATTAAATATTACTTACTGTTCCCTATACCTTATTCCTTTATACCTTATAACTTTTTACTATTCACTAATATGGGCGTGTCCCTTCGGGTCAGGCTGTTCAGGGGTGCGCTTCGCTCCCGTGCTGCGCACCAAGCCCTTTCCATCCCTCACGCAAAAAAAATGTCATTGCGAATCCTTCGGATGAAGCAATCTCTTTTCGTATTTAGTCTTATTTTTTAAAGTTTTCAACAATATATTATTTATGTTAATTTTTTTTATATCTTCGTAGATGAATAGCAAAAAAACTACTTTGAAAAAAATCATCCTCCTTTTCTTTATCTTTTGCACCAGCATGCTGCAAGCGCAAAATTACCCTGATATTAAAAGAACATATCACTGGTATTTTGGAGATGCTGCAGGTATTGATTTTTCAAGTGGAGTTGCTGTAGCAGATACTACAGGACAGATGCATGTTTATTCAGGATGCTCTGTTATTTCAGACACTGCTGGCAAATTATTGTTTTACACTGATGGAGAAACTGTTTGGAACCGCAATCACCAAGTGATGCTCAATGGCACTGGTTTATTTGGAGGAACCCATCCACAACAAGGTTCCGTGATAGTGCCGCAGCCCGGTAACGACAGCATCTATTTTATTTTTCATCAGAAGGGCGTTGCGACTGGAGATGATCCCTGGATAAATGGATTACATTATTCTATTGTCAATATGAAAAGTGATAGCGGTTTGGGAGAAGTAAAACAGAAAAACATTGAGTTATTCAGACCAAACGATGAGCAATTAGTAGCCGTGCATCACGCAAATAAATGTGATGTATGGGTGATGGGGCACGAATACCGCACGAATATATGGCATGCTTTTTTGGTAACTGCAAATGGAGTAAACACAACTCCTGTTACCACTATGATAGGTGCATTTCCCGATACGACCATTAACCCTTGGCTGCCTAACGGACTCAAGGCACAGTTTTCCCCTGATGGGAAAAAACTTGCAAGTGATGTATTTTGGGATACTTATAACTTTCCCGGATTATCCGACACCCTTAATTTATATGATTTTGATAACAGTAATGGCACGCTCTCAAACATGATTAGCATTCCTCACTCCGAAATAGGCACATTTTCTTTCTCTAACGATAATACCAAATTGTATATTTATGAATGGCATGCAGTGTTAGCTGATACAATACCTTGGGGCGCTGCACTTTTTTTTCAATATGATATTACATCCAACACACAGAGTGGAATCATTGCTACTAAGACAAGAATTATGAAAAAAATTTGTCCTACCTGCGAATATGATTTTTGTGATTTTCAGAACACCCCCGATAATAGAATATTCATTGCAAAAACAGAAACTGATACCGTGCTTATCATACATTCACCTAACAATATGGGAACGGCTTGCAATTTAGATACTATCGGAATGTCGCTCAATGGCAGGATTGCTGGAACTTCATTACCCAATTTTATTCAAAGCTATTTTGGCAAAGATACTACCGGCTGTTACACAACCGCCATTAATGAGATAAGCAAATTACCGGATGAAATAAAAATATACCCTAACCCATTCACAACAACCACTACCATTATTTTACCTGATGAAACAAAAAATGCTATACTTATTCTTTATGACTTAATGGGAAATATCATTTGGGAGATGAAATCAAAAACAAACACTATCACTATTCCTCGTGATAATTTACAAGAAGGTATATATATTTTACAAATCAATGTTAACTCAAATTTTTATAATTATAAATTAATAATCACAAACTAAAATCAAACAAAAATGAAAAATAAATTCAAACTAGCAATCTGCATCACAGTTGTGATGCTGTGCTTCAGCCGATTTTCATTGGCACAATTTAATGATGTAGGAACACCAGCAAATGACAAATTTTACAAATTAGACAACCCGCCCTTTACAATAAATGATGACCGGAGAATGGGCGTAGGTTATTTCATTAATACCAATCCTCCGTCAGCAGCATTTCATATAAATGCCAATCCCAATATGCTGACGCCTGTTTTAATAACTGCACCGAATACATTTCTTCCCGGTGAAGTATTCCGCACCGATGGTCCTTCCACAAACATCAACGCTTGGCGTTTATGGACAGGCGGGCAGGATGCGACGCATCCTGCATCGGAAAAAGGAATGATTTTTAATTATGGCAATAATCCTGTTGTTGCTGACCATACAAATTTCTCGTTGCAGGCAAGTGTTCGCGATATGTCTTTTTTTACTTTACCATTAACCAATGGAACTGTCGGTACTGAACGCATGCGTATAGTAGGTGTATATAGGACACTTGACCCAACTACCTATCCTGTTAATCCTGCAACAACATACCCTGTCAGAGCAGGCAGTGTAGGCATAGGAAATGACAGCCCTTCTTCTATGCTTCATATCGGTCCTTTGGTTACCAATGGTGGCGGATACCGCGACTGGATGAACACAGGCACCTTTTATCAGCAAAATTCCGATAATATGTATGTAGGTTTCCATACCACTACGACCTCCAATAGCGATGCCATTATCAACTGGGGAAACAATCCTTTATTAAGTGGAGAAGAAGACCGCTTGCGTTTCGTATTTACGGCAAATGTATATGGTGGATATGCTGCGTCAGTTGCTGAAGGTTTGGAAATTGCCCGAATGGTAACCGATGGCAACCTGGGAAGAATGGGAATTGGTGATTTTTTTAATGCCCTTACCAATCCCAAACGAACATTGGATGTATTTGATAACGGAGTGGGAGTAGTTGATGGCCGTCCTCAACTACGCCTTTCCCAAGCAACTGATGTTAATTTTAATCAAGGTGTTTTTACGGATTTTCAAACCACATGTGCCACAAACACAATCGGTGCGGGCAATTTGCTTATTAATCCAAGAAATACAGGTAATGTGATGGGTTTTGTGTCAATCAATATGATAGACGCTGCCACTCCCCCAAATCCAAACCTTTCTTTAGATGTGAACGGTCAGCAAAATATTCGTACAGTAAATAATGACGATGCTATTACAAAAATTCTTGTTTGGGATGATGTTACAACTACTGAAGGGCGTGTGAAATGGAGAGATGCTTCTACCATTGGCATTGGTCTTGGCACTTGCAACACTACTCCAACTACTTTCCCACTTCTTGATAATGGAGCAATAAATTTAGGCGCTAATAATAATAATTTTTATTTTGAAGGACAGGGTGCGTCTAATACAAATAGTGTGGGTATTGGCTATAATTGTTCAATTCTACCGGCAAAACTTAGTGTAGAACAAGATTTAATAGCCGGTGGTCAAATAGGTATAGATGTGATAAATCATAATTATGGAATAATGGGTGCAGAAGCAATTGGGATACAAAGCCTTGTTGATGGTACTAATTTGACTTTGGGTACAACAAATATTGCAGGAAAATTTTCTATTAATGGGCAAACTGGTGCCGATTATGATGTAGCAGGATATTTTACTACAAACTTTAATGGAGTTTTTGCAAGCAAAGATTGGGCAATTTTTGTTCCGAAAGACGGTGGTAAAGTTCAAATAGGTGGCGCACTTTTAGATAATCCACCTTGGTTATTATCAGTTTATGGTACGGCTGCAAATCAAAATGCTACATGGGGGACAGTTTCAGATTCATTGTTAAAAACAAATATTACTCCCTATCACGATGGACTATCAGTTGTCAGGAAAATCAATCCTGTCACTTTTGAATATAATGACTTAAGCGGTATGCCTACAGGGAAATCTCATGTGGGGATTATTGCTCAACAATTAGCTCCAATCGCACCATATATGGTTGACACAGTTCAAATGGTTTTGGATACTGCTACAAATGTTGAAACACCTGTATTAACTATGAATGCAGATGCTTTTTTCTATATGTCAATCAACGCCATCAAACAACTCGATTCCACTATTACAAGAATTACGTTGCCGCCTGATGTTCCCACCCTTGTATCACCGCAAAACGGAGAAATACTTGGCGATTCACTGCATCCCTACATTAATTTTATTTGGAATACTTCAAAAGCAGCCGTGTCGTATTATTTCGAAAGCAGCCGTGATAGTTTGTTTGTTAATAAACTTTTTGAAACCACACGGTCTGATACAGCGATATATAGCGCGCCAAATGCCGGTGACACATGTATTGTTTATTGGCATGTGCAGGCAATAAATCCTTATGGTCGGAGCGCTTTTTCCCAAACAAGATATTATCACAATATCCCTCCGAAAATAAAACCTAAAGATGCCACCTCATCACAATATGCTACCTTATCCGATTCAACACTTAAAACAAATGTAAGTTCCTTAACCAATGCAATAGCATTGATAACACAAATGCAACCCGTTAAATTTTTCTGGGACACTATTAATCATCACTGGCTGCCTGCAACTGCACAAGTTGGTATGATAGCCCAGCAAATGAATAATATTGTTCCGCAGGTGGTGTTTAAAGATTCTGCCGGATATTATAATATTCAGTACGGTCGCCTTGTTCCCGTGCTTGTCGAGGGCATTAAAGAATTGAAAACAAATAATGATTCCTTAAAAACCATTATTAGCTCTTATGAAAATCGTTTTGCTTCAATAGAAGACAGACTTACGCAGTGCTGCGAAAATAATGGTAACAATGCCAAAACCACCAACAACACTACCATCAATTTAGAATTAGCCAATGATGCAGTATTATATCAGAATATTCCAAATCCGTTCGGGGAAGAAACCATGATTAATTATTACATTCCTGAAAACACCAGCAATGCAAAAATCATCTTCTTTGATATGTACGGTCAAAGTATGAAAGAAGTACCCCTCACCGACACAGGCAGCGGCAACATTCATGTAGATTCCAAAAACCTTGCATCAGGCATTTATTCCTATAGTTTAATTATTAACGGAAAAGTTATTGATACAAAGAAAATGGTTAGGAATAAATAAATACAATTTATCACAAAAAGAAAAAGGAGCGTTATCGCTCCTTTTCTTTTATCAAATTATTGTTTATTTTCATCTGTATGGAATAATTCTTTTAATTCTTTCATTTTTCCTGCTTCAGTCCAATCATCCATTCCATCGCACCATACCCGAACCCTGCTGTTAAGGTTTCCTTCTTTAATTTTATTTTTCAGTTCTTCAATATTAAAAGGTCCCAACATTTTATTGTTTTCCAATGTATAAAATTGATTCATGTTGAATAATTTTAGTGATTTATATAATTATAATTTATAAAAAAAGCGTGGAACATTCAGCCACCTGACTAGAGGTACCGCGAAGCACCCGAATACAAGTTAACCAAAGTCCACGCCTGACGTGAACGTTCAGTCTTTTCTTGTATTCTTTTGAAATTCGCGGTTTCCCAGTCAAGAATCAACTAACGCTTTATTTTAAAATCTTATCCTACATATTTTGTATTTTTTTTAAGTTTTCAATCAGTAAAAATAGAAATTATTATTATCCGTAATACAAAAATTAAAAAATAAAGTTTATCTTTGTATCCAATAAATAAGCCATTTCACCGTTTTGTTGAAATAAAAATAATTATAAAAAGTTACAACTATGGCTACAAAAACTGAAAGATGGGTTTGCTCTATACTTGGTGCAGTTCTTAACATATGGCAAGGTCATGAAAAAGCAAAAGCTAATAATGAAGTATATACCTTTGGAAAAGTTCTCACAAGAGGTTTGCTCGGTGCGGGAGGTGGTTTGGCAGTTGCAGAAATTTTCGGTGAGCCAAACAATACTGTTAATTATACTGGCTATGATGGAAAACCCAAAGTCTATCATGGTGTAACTTTTGATTATAGAATAGATAAAAGAGTTGCAGAACATATCCGAGATGGAAAAAAATTCACTAGAGTAGTTTATGATTATCCTAAACCCAGAAGCGAAGCATTAGTATTGGAGAAAAAAAATATCTTGCAAGATAGACCAAAATACAACATTCAGCATAATTCCAATTAGAATAATAATTTTAAAAAAGTATTTAATTATCCCGTTCGGTAGTCTTGTGTTTAGCATGTGTGCAAGCAGACTACGTCTCTCATTGTAACAATATTTGATTTTCTTCGCACCCTTCAGGCCTGTCCTGAGCGCAGCCGAAGGAGCTTGGGGCTTATGAAGAAAATCAATTGTAAATCAGTCATATCAGCGTCCCATTGACTTCCATTTTCTTTTCATCGAAGAAAAAAATAATTTTATTTTAATTATTTTAACATTTATTTTAAAATAAAACTTGTTTATCTCGTAAATAATTATAATTTCGCCATAAATCAGATTTAATCTGAAATCTCAAATCCTAAATCTAAAATCCTTAATCCTAAATTTTAAAAAAATGGTAGTCGTAAAACAAAAACACAGCGTCTGGGAAACTGGCCACGGCAAGAACGTCAGTAATTTCGATACTCTAATAACTTTTTTGGTTTCTCTTGCGGGAAAATATTCGCCAAATAATAATTTTATAAAAATTGCTTCAATGCAGGCTCTCTATACTAGTTGTTATAATGTGATGGAGCAGTTTGCCACCGATCTTGTCACTTATGTCCTCTCTGTCGATGCCCGTCAGGATGCTTACGATCTTCTGGCAAAATATGCAACCCGCGCGGTTAATATGCTCAAAGGTTCTGCCGCCACAAAACGTCAGGTCGATGATGCAAAAGCAACACTCAAAAAACTTCGCAGTCAGAAGAAAAAAACAATCGCTCAGGCTCCCGTCACTACCACTCCCATTCTTATCCCCGGCGATTTGGGTACTACCGATGCCGGTAACGAAACAGCCACCAAACTCAAACATTCAGTATCTCAGCTTAGTTTCGATGGTCGTGTCGAACATTTCAAAGGATTAGTCAAATTGCTTTCTGCAATTCCTGTTTATAATCCTAATGAAGCCGATCTTAAAATTACATTTTTTAATACTTATATTTCTTCCCTTGAAGTTTTAAATCACTCTACTGATACCGCTGGTAGTAAGGTACAAACAAATCGTATTTCACGCGACGAATTACTTTATGATCCCACCACCGGTCTTGTCGAATGTGCTCGTCAGTCAAAAAGTTATGTTAAAGGAGCTTGCGGTGCTTCAAGTCCTGAATATAAAGATGCCGTAAAAATTAAATTTCACGATCATAAATAGTATTATCATTTTTTCAATAACAAAAACCCTTATCAATTTCATCATAAGGGTTTTTTAATTTTTGTTATATCTGTATAAAAAATTGATATACCATTAGTAAAACTTGTTATTGGGTTTGGTAAAAGTGTTATAGCCTTTGGAAAACTTGTTATTGGGTTTGGAAAAAGTGTTATTGGGTTTGGAAAAAGTATTATTGGGTTTGGAAAAAGTATTATTGGGTTTGGAAAAAGTATTATAGCCTTTGGAAAAAGTGTTATTGGGTTTGGAAAAAGTGTTATAGCCTTTGGAAAAAGTGTTATAGAGTTTGGAAAAAGTAATTTAGCCTCCTGTGAAATAGAAACAACCCCTTGTAAAATAGTATCATCCCTTTGAATAAGAAAAACTCCCTGTCACACTGAGCGAAGTCGAAGTGCCTAAATCCTAAATCCCTTCTGTAAACTCAAAACTCCAAACTCTAAATTGAAAACTCTCAATTGTAAACTGTAAACTCTCGTGTGCTAAATCCTAAATCGTACTTCGTAAATCCTAAATCCCTTCCGTAAACTCAAAACTCCTTATCTTTGCTTAAAATCTTCCTTACACAATCAGTAAAACATTAATCTCAAAAAATAAATCATTATGAAGAAAATAATTTTTCTCCTTGCCGCAGTCCTGCCGGCATTATTCGCGAGCGCACAGGAAATAAGCAAAACCGTTCCGTCCACAGTGAGTGATGTAACCGTGTATATGAACGGCGCACTTATCACCCATACGGCCAGCGTAACGCTTACCAAAGGAAAGTACAACCTTATCTTCACGGGCATTTCCCCGAACATCAACCAGAAAAGCATCCAGGTAACGGGCAACAACGATATCAAGATCACTTCCGTTACCTATATGATAGATTACATGGATTCCAAAACCGAAAGCAACCGCATCCAGGGCCTCAAGGACAGCCTCACGCTGCTCACGCGTAAATCAAAAACCATCGAAGACCAGATCAGCGCCTTCGGCAACGAAAAGGATCTTATCCTTAAAAACAACGACCTTGGCGGAACCACCACCGGCGTGCAGGTGCTCGAACTGCAAAAGGCCGCCGACTTCTATCGCCTTCGCATCAATGATATCAACACACAGGTGCAGAAACTCACCGAGGAAAAAGAACTGATTACCACACAACACAGCAAAGTGCATAAACAACTCCTTGAATTAAATTCCAAGCAAAACCAGCCTGTTTACAAATTAAGCGTCACGGCTGATGTAACAAATACCACTGCCTGCACCATGTTCATTAAATATCTTGTCACCGGCACCGGCTGGGCTGCTTATTACGATATTCGCGCCATTGATGTAAGCAACCCCATTCAGCTCGATTACAAAGCCAAGGTTTACAATAACTGCGGCCTCGACTGGAAAGATGTGAAACTGACCCTTTCCACAGCCGATCCCAATCAATCGGCGCAAAGACCCACGCTCACGCCATGGACCTTGAATTATAATGATAATGATTATTACAGTTCAAACCGTGACATGAACGAAGGTTATCTGAATACAAGAGCTGTGGATGAAGAAAAGGATATTTCTGCTGATACTGTAAGGGTTGACAAAGGAGGCAAAAAAAATCAGTGGAGCCAGAAGTACACTACCGTGGAGGTTTCGGAGCTAAGCGTTGATTTTGAGATTAAAACTCCTTACACCATTCCGGCTGATAACAAAGTTTATTTTGTAGATATACAGACACAGGAATTGCCTGCAAGTTACCGTTACATTGCCATCCCGAAAATTGATAAAGATGCATTCCTTGTGGCCAGCGTCACCGGCTGGGAAAGCCTCAACCTGATTGAAGGCCCTGCAAATATATTCTATGGCGGAACATACATCGGTCAATCATACATCGACACTCGTTTTGCCACCGACTCGCTGGAGATTTCTCTCGGAAGAGATAAGAAAGTGGCTGTAACCCGTGTAAAGAAAGAGGATAAGAACAGTAAGAACTTCACCGGCTCGGACCGCAAGGAAACATTCACTTATGAAATTACTATCCGCAATAATAATAAAACACCTATAGATATTGAATTGCAGGATCAGGTTCCCATAGCACAGGAAAGCGATATCAAGGTAAATGTGATTGAAACGACTAAAGTCACGCCTGATCCTTTGAGTGGAAAGCTTGTGTACAGCCTTAAGCTGGCGCCTTCCGAAACCAAGGTGATCACAATTTCTTTTTCGGTACAGTATCCCAAATCAAAGCATGTCTCAGTCAGCAAGTCGAAAAGGATTTCCTGTCCGAGTTTTTAAATGATTTGGGCTAAAGCCCATTCCATAAAAATAAAAGCAGCCCCGACCTTAAGGTCGGGGCAAATCCGCACCCGCTGATATAGGGCTTTAGCCCAATAAAAATATTATTACCTTCAAACAATAATTAAATTTGAAAAATATTCTGATATTTGTTCAAAATAAAAAATAAAATTCATGAGCGACGATAAGAAGATTATTTTTTCGATGGTGGGTGTGAGTAAGATCTTCCCGCCACACAAGCAGGTTTTAAAAGATATTTATCTTTCGTTTTATCATGGCGCCAAGATCGGTATCATCGGATTGAACGGTTCGGGAAAATCAACACTATTAAAGATCATTGCCGGAGTTGAAAAATCTTTTCAGGGTAATGTGGTGTTCTCTCCGGGGTATTCTGTGGGCTTTCTCGAACAGGAGCCACAACTGGATGACAGCAAAACCGTGAAAGAGATCGTGCAGGAAGGCGTGCAGGAAGTGGTTGATCTGCTTAATGAATATGAAGCAGTAAATAACAAGTTTGCCGAACCCATGAGCGATGATGAGATGAATAAACTCATCGAACGCCAGGGTGTGCTTACTGAACAACTCGATCATCATAATGCATGGGAACTGGATGCACGCCTTGAAAGAGCCATGGATGCGCTGCGTTGTCCTGAAGGAGATGCGCCCATTAAAAATTTATCAGGAGGTGAACGACGCAGGATTGCATTGTGCCGATTGCTTTTAAAAGAACCGGACATTCTTCTTCTCGATGAGCCTACCAATCATCTGGATGCTGAATCTATCGAATGGCTTGAACAACATCTGAAACAATACAAGGGAACGGTGATTGCGGTGACACACGATCGTTACTTCCTCGATAATGTGGCAGGATGGATACTTGAACTCGACCGCGGTGAAGGCATTCCGTGGCAGGGAAATTATACTTCATGGCTCGAGCAGAAATCGAACAGATTAGCGCAGGAAGAAAAACAGGAAAGCAAACGAAGAAAAACATTAGAACGTGAATTGGAATGGGTGCGTATGGGACCCAAAGGCCGCCATGCGAAAGGAAAAGCAAGGTTATCTGCATACGACAGATTATTGAATGAAGACACCAAACAAAAAGAAGATCGTCTTGAACTATATATCCCGAACGGCCCACGCTTAGGTTCTGTGGTGATAGAAGCAAAAAATGTTTCCAAATCTTTCGGTGAAAAACTTCTTTTTGAAAAACTTGAATTCATGCTGCCACCTGCCGGAATCGTTGGCATCATTGG
>Ga0209777_10003799_pt1 | contig 18365 bp, 13 predicted proteins | sample FrelakmetHBP12HB_FD_187147 | JGI IMG/M metagenome (GOLD analysis project Ga0209777, IMG submission 187147) | Freshwater lake sediment microbial communities from the University of Notre Dame, USA, for methane emissions studies -HBP12 HB (SPAdes)... | ecosystem: Environmental > Aquatic >...
CATGAAACTAAAATTTGCCATAACGGAAAAGAATGCTCATAGGGATAAAATACGGCCAGATCAACCGGCGAGAAAATTTTTCCTAAATAAGAAACATAAGAAATTATCGCGTTGGCAACACGCGAAGAAAAAGGAAGATATTTCATGGAAGCAAAAGAACCGCCTTTATTTTGAGCCCAGATGGTTACAATGCTCGACACAATCGTCAGAAAAATAAAAGGCGCCTTTTCCCACAGAAGCCCGCCAATCAAATGGCTGCACTTTTTAATCGACACAAACATCTCTTTTGGCCAACGTTCCAGCGGCCAAAAATCAAGAAGCAACAGAACAAAAGGCAACGTAACCAGCATGGGTTTGGCCATTAAGCTCAATGCAAAAAATATTAAACAAAGACAATATTTAGAAAATTGAAACTTTTCGGTATAAAGAGTATAAGCATATAAAGCCGCTAATCCAAAAAACATACTTAAAACATCTTTGCGCTCGGCTGCCCAGGCCACTGATTCCACCCGCAGAGGATGCAGGGCAATAAGAGCAGCAACAAATGCCGAGGACCAAAGATTATTTGTCATTCTACTCAAAAAGAAAAATAAAAATAAAGCGACTCCAATATGCAATAATAAACTAATTAAGTGGTGGCCACCCGCATGATCCTTAAATAAGCACCAATCCAACATGTGTGAAAGCCAAGTAAGCGGATGCCAGTTACTGAAAACAACAGCTGTAAACGCCCATTTAACACTTTCCGGATTAATACCTGATTTAATGTTATTATTTTCAATAATGTACCGGTTATCATCAAAACCAATAAACTCATTGCCTAAAATCCGACCATAAGTGATAAAAGTGGCAACTAATAAGAATATTACGATGAGATAAGTGTATTTTTTCTTCATAAGTAGAAAACATCCACGTATTTAAACAAAAGTAATTAGTCTTTCACCACGTCATGAAAAAGAAATGACGATTTTAGCGAATTTATTTTATATAAAAAAATAGCGTGAGTTGCCTCACGCTATTTTTTTATAGACGTATTTTTTAATTTTCATCCTAAGTTGGATAATACCAAGTTCCAACAACATTAGCAGTTAACGTTGTACCTTTCACAACACTTACAGTGATTAAAACGTCACTGCTGGATGCCGTTGCTGCGACAGTAAAATCATTACCAAGATTGGGAGCTGCTCCCAAAGAAGTCAAAACATTCGCAGCATTAGGGGATAGCTGATTTAAAAGCTGGTTGGCATAATAACTACTGCAGCGCGCTTTTACTTCCGCAATTGCCGATTGCGCAGCATTAGTTCTTGATGTATCCATCAAACTCATATACTTCGGAATAGCCACCGCAGCTAAAATTCCCAAAATAACCAAAACTGCTATGATTTCAATCAACGTAAAACCTTTTTCATTTCTTAACATTTTTTCTCCTTTCTTAACTTCAGTTATTTGTAAATCAATTTTTTTTGATTACCTGGTCATACTTTATTTCATACAAAACTATTATCTTGAATAACCATCACGCATAATATAACAGCAAAAGCTATGCCATTAGTAGGACTATAAATATTTTTTTACTTTCCAATTTAAGTCTTTCTTATATGCTTAATTAGCTTAACTTTTCTGTTTTGTCAACTATAATATCCCACAAACACATTTTCCAGTATTACCAGTAGATTACAAACATTGGCGTTTTATCTACAATTATTGTAGATTCCTGAAAGTGTTTACATCAATATGCAACTTCTTAATTCTATGCCAAAGACTTCTTTGATTTATTCCTAAAATATCTGCCGCTTTTACTTGAATGCCTCCGGTTTTTCTCAGTGCTTCAATGATTATCTCCTTTTCTATTAACTCAAGTTTACCATCAAGAGCCATATCATTACTTAAATTTACCATATTTGGCGAATTCAATATCGCTTCCGGTAAATGATGTAATTCAATAACTCCATTTTCACTCAATATAGAAGCTTGTTCTAAAACATTCTTCAATTCCCTGACATTTCCTGGCCAGGAGTAACCGATTAATTCCTGCAACGCGGAAGTGGATAACTTTGCCCTCTGGGGTAAAGACTCCAGGAAATAATTTGCTATTGGGAAAATATCCTCTTTTCTCTCTCTGAGAGCAGGGAGAGAAATGGAAAAAACATTTAAACGAAAATAAAGGTCTTCTCTAAATTTCCCATTCTTAATCATTTCGAGTAAATTTTTATTCGTAGCCGCAATAAAACGGATGTCCACATGAATTTGTTTTATACCCCCTACCCTTTCAAATTCTTTTTCCTGTAAAACACGCAGGAGCTTCGCCTGCGTGGCTAAGGGCATATCCCCTATTTCATCCAGAAAAATCGTGCCCTTATCGGCTATCTCAAATTTTCCTTTTTTTTGTTCCGTGGCACCGGTAAATGAACCTCTTTCGTGACCAAAAAGTTCACTCTCGAGCAATCCTTCCGGAATGGCCACGCAATTAATTTTCACAAAAGGTTTGTTTTTCCTCATACTATGTTCGTAAAGACTGGAAGCAATCAATTCTTTCCCTGTTCCGCTTTCACCTGATATGAGAACTGTGGAATCGGTAGGAGCAACTTTCATAACCCGTGTAAGAATATTGCGCATGGATGCGCTGGAACAAATAATACGGGGAAATAATTCTTTTGCTTCAACGTTGCTCAAAATATCCGTCACGTTGTCAAACAGTTCAGTAATTTGGCTGAAATCATGCGTTATGTCTTCTTGTTTTTCTGATGTCGCTTGGGCAAGAATGGGCATTTTCTGTGTTTTATTGATAAACTGTGAAAGGGGTTTGAAAAAAAAACGCAGAAGAAGAAAACTTATAGAAAGAGTAAAGAACGCCGTCACCATAATTAAATAAATAAAATTCAAGGGAAATATCTGGTTGAATTCTTCGCGTTGTTTAAATAATTGATATGTTAAAATAGCACTAATCATTGATATTCCAGTGAAAATCACAGGAATCAATATATACAAACTTATATAAATATTCTTTTTCTTCATTGTTGAAACTCCAATTCCGAAAGCTAAGCGCAGCGGAATTGATAAGTTGAACAATCCCGCGAAGCGGAGGGTTTAATACCCCGCAGCTTGCTGCGGAATTCGTTTCCAAAGCTTGCTTTGGGTTTCATCCCCGTGATTCCTTTACTTATTAATGCTGAATGCACGAAAAGTCTGATCTTACCTGTTTAGTAATTCCCGCTTGTACCTTCGCACCACCTCGCGAAGAATTCAGGGTGCGTAAAGAAAAGAGTTGTTCGCCTGCCAAGTTTTTACGGTCCCATCGTCAATGTGGTGATGCCAGTTTTGTAAGATCCCACATGGGCATAAATATGGCCAAGGCAAAGAAACCTACAATCGCAGCTAAACCAACAATGAGAATTGGGCCTATTGCATCGGAAAGACCTTTAATTGCATACTCAACTTCATCATCATAATGCTTGGCAATTTCTCGTAACATTTCATCAATCTTACCTGACTCTTCACCAATCGCGATCATATCAATAACCATCGGGGTAAAATATTTTGCCGTTTTTAATGGCGCCGAAATTCCGGCACCTTCTTTAATTCGCTCACGGATATGTTCAAAAGATCGCGCAAGAGCCTCATTACCCATTGTCGCAGAAAGAATAGTCAATGATTGCATAATGGGAACGCCGCTGGTTTGCAAAATAGCAAAAATACTGGCAAAACGCGACAATACCGCCTTCTTAAATAATGGCCCCATTATAGGAATTTCTAATAAAAAAGAATCCCTTACGAACTTTCCATTACTTGTTTTAAAATAGGAAAATATGCTAAAAATAATTATTGCTATTAAAGTGAGAATCAAATACCAGTAATTAGCTAAGAAAGCGTACAAAAGCATGGCAAATTTTGTTGGCCAAGGTAAAGCTATCCCAGCATGGCTAAAAACAGAAACAAATTGGGGTATTACAAAAGTTAAAAGAACAATAAAAGCAAGACCTAAGGCGATAACAACTATTAGCGGGTATCTTATTGCCGACTTAATATCTGATTTGACTTTTGCTTCATGTTCAATAATGTAAATTAAACGATCTAAAACGATGGGCACATTTCCACTCATTTCACCTGCCTTGATCATGTTGCAGTATAGGCTTGAAAATATCTTGGGATATTTTTCTAATGATTCCGAAAAAGACAAGCCTTGTTTAATATCTTGAATCATTGTTGATATTGCTTCCTTTAAAACATGGCTTTCTGTCTGATTTCCTAGAATTTCCAGAAGTCTTATCATCGGCACACCAGCAACCAACATAGAACGGAACTGTTTTGTAAAAACGATCAAATCCACCATTTTAACTTTGGTTGAACTGAACATAGATTTCAACCAACGATTATCTCCGGATTTACTCTGTTCCTTAATCTTTGATGGTATAAGATCGCGTGAAATCAATATGGATTTTGCTACTTCAATGGATTCAGCTTCTAAAATCCCTGATACTGTTTTTCCATTTTCATTAATTGCTTGATAAATATAATTGGACATTTTTATCCTTATTTAGTCTAAGTCATAACGGCGGAAGCCGCTTCTTCCAGAGTTGTAATCCCCTGCATTACTTTTTGAGCCGAATCTTCTTTAAGTGTTTTTAACTTTCCGGCAGCGACTGCCGCGCGTGTAATTTCCTGGCTCGGCCTTTGCTTGATAATCATGTCTTGAACCATCTCATCATTGACTAAAACTTCAAAAATACCGGTTCTTCCTTTGTAACCAGTATTTCTGCAATTGTTACAGCCTCTACCACGCTGAAAATTAGCATTTTCTGCTTCTTCTGCTGTTATTCCAAAAATAGCAAGAGCACTTGCCTGCGGATTATAACGTTCTTTGCAATAGGGGCAAATGGTACGTACTAATCGTTGAGCAAAAGAAACAATCAAAACAGATGACACCAGGAAAGGTTCAATGCCCATATCAATAAATCGTGTTATAACTCCTGCGGCATCATTAGTATGCACCGTACTCAAAAGCCTATGTCCCGTTTGCGCCGCTTGCACAGATACTGCGGCAGTTTCCGCATCTCTAATTTCACCAACCATAATTACATCCGGATCCTGACGAAGAATTGACCGCAAACCGCCGGCAAAAGTCATTCCCGCCTTACGGTTCAACTGCACCTGACGAATGGCATTTATTCTATATTCGACGGGATCTTCCAGGGTGATTATGTTTATATCCGGTTTATTTATTGAATTCAATATCGCGTAAAGACTGGTGCTTTTGCCGCTCCCTGTTGGCCCGGTGCTTAAAATCATACCATAAGGTTTAACGCACATTTTTTCTATTTTCGCCATATCTTCGGCATCCATACCCAAATGATCTAGGGTATAAATACCTGCACTCATATCCAGCAGACGCATGACAATATTTTCTCCGTGAATTGTGGGAATTGAAGAAACCCTGACATTAATTTCCTTATTTTCTAATTTCAGGGTAAATCGGCCGTCCTGAGGAATTCTGGAAACAGTAATGTCCATGTTGGCAATAATTTTCACGCGGGCAATTACGGATAAGAATAAAGCTTTAGGGGGTGAGGGCATTTCTATCAGTTTGCCATCAATACGATAACGCAACTGTACAGTATTCTGTTGCGGACTAATATGGATATCGCTTGCTTTATCACGAATAGCTTGAGCAAAAATAGAATTAGTCAAACGAATGACCAGCGCTTCTCCCGCCATATCCTGCAATGATGCGACTTGGATTTCTTCTTTGCTCTCCGAATCTTCTTCATCTTTGGATTCTATTTCCATGGTTCCCATAATATTGCCCAAATCGGATTGCATACCGTACATACTATTTATAAGCTGATTGATTTCCACTTCAGAACAAATTACCGGTTCAACTTCCATGTCAGTTAATTTTTCAAGGGAATCCAAGATTTGTATCTCTAGAGGATCAACAATTGCGATCGTCAACAGCTTCCCCTTTACTTTTAAGGGAACTACTTGATTTTTTTGTGCAATTTCAAATGGTATATAACGAATCAACTCCAGATCCAATGGAAAATCATTCAGCTGATATCTCGCAATATTGAGTTGTTCGCTTAATAAATCTATTATTTGTTTTTCCTGGATGAGTCCCTGGCGGATTAAATACTGGCCAAGCTTTAAATCTGTTTTCTTTTGATTATCTAATGCTTGTTCGAGCTTTTCTTCAGTCATAAGCCCGCTTTTTATAAGTATTTCACCCAAACGTTTTTTATTTTTCATTTATCCTCCGGACAACTCTCACCTCAATGTTGCAATTCGCGACGATTGAAAAAAACTGTATCTGCATCCCATTGAGATAAAATTTTTGTTTTGACGGCAATCACTGGTGGTAATTTGCCAACTGTTTCCTGGGCAGCACGAATATTTTTAAAGCATTTATCAATAACAATCGCAAAATTAATACCTTCTTTTTTATTCCAGAAGGAAAAGAAAGCTAATGGAGGCATATTTCGCTGATCAGGATTTCCCCGAAAAATATTATACACTATTTCCAGATCTTTTCCACTTTCCACAGCAATAATAATATCGCCTTCATTTATCGGTTTTATATCTGCGGGAATTGACGGAAGATCTATTTTATCTCCTTCCGCGATTATATTTCTATTCTTAATATGAGGATTAGCTGTAATCACCGCTTTGATGATCTCTGGATTTACTACACCATAAATATTATGCAGTGTCCACCAAAGAGTTCTTCTTTTTGTCATTGTCAAATTTCCAATATGCTCAGGCATTTTGATATTCTGATTTTTTTCTTCCTGAACAATTGATGAATTGGGAACAGCAGAAGTCGGAACGGCTTGTTTAACTTCGGAAACAACTGGAAGCGCCGGAGTTGCAGGCAATTGTTTATGTGCGCCTGCATCCTGACGCTGCAACATAATTGCTCCTATTGAAAGACCCACTGCAATAAAAATAAAAACGCTCCCCAGCACCCATTTTAATCTTCTAAATAATGGAGTCGCCATACCCGTTACGCAGCTTCTGACCAAAAACCAACCGGCTTTTTCATCGCCGCGAATGATCATCGTTAAAATTACTTGATGGCAAAGCAAAACAACTTTGCGCGGATAGCCGCCAGTAGCCAGATAAACAGCCACAAGCCCCCCAAAGCTGAACAGAGAAGGCTCGTTTTCATAGTCGCTGGCAACACTGAGACGATAATTAATCATTGCCCGCATTTGTTTAAAATTCAGAGGCCGGAGATGATAAAGAAGATTAACCCTATCAAAGAGATTGGCGCGCTTTTTAAGGATTGTTTGGAATTCTTTTTGAGCAAAAATTATTATTTGCAGCAACTTAAAATTATTTGTTTCGTAATTAAGAAATTCACGCAAAATCTCCAGGCAATTCTCGGGAATTTTCTGGCCTTCGTCAATGATCAAGACAACTATTCTTTTTTCATCTACACCTTTGTCAAAGAGATAATCCTTAATTCTTTCCTTTAAATGCCATTCACTTTCACAATTATTTAAATCTTTAATTCCCAGCATCAAAGCAACCGTTTGCAGGAATTCAACAGCGCTATTAAATGACGGATCAAGCAAAAGGTGAGTTTCAATTTCCGTAGAATCTGCTTCAGTAGAAAAAAAGTTCTGGATAAGTTTACGACATAAAGTAGTTTTTCCTGTACCGATGTCTCCTATTACCACATTAATTCCGCGGCGCAGGCGAACAGCTAATTCCAGCTTTTGTAAACAACTGGTATGCTGTGGAAATTGAAAAAGAAATTCCGGCTCCGGCGAATTGGAAAATGGCTCCTTTTTAAAATTGAGAATATTGTAATAATTCATTTTTAGATGCCATCTTACTTTTTAAACATAGGCTATTGCTTATAATCCAACCCCGTTTTATTTTTCAATTCGATTCCGGTACTCTTTTAATTCTGTTCAGTTTCATTAAATGTTTTTTTAAAATCTTTTTCAACCGGAGATACATTCTGATTATTATTACTTACCTGCAATATATGAGGGGTAATAAATATAAGAACTTCTTCCATGCTATCACTTTTACTATCCGACTTAAAAGCCCAACCCAAAACAGGGATATCTTTTAACCACGGCACACCGTTTCCCCCTGTTGATTTGGTTTGTTTGGTTAATCCGGAAATAACAATAGTCTCTCCATCTTTAACAATTAACACCGTTTCAGTTTGCTTCTTTATAATGTACGGATCTCCCATGGATGACTTTCGTGTCATATCCACTTCATCTTTTTTCACTAAAATTGTCATTTTTAAATTTTTACCGTCAATTACATGCGGCGTAATTTCCAAACGCAATACAACATCTTGAAATTGGGTAGTCGTTGTAGTTGTGCCACCACTTGCTTGAGATGTAACATACGGAACTCTTTCACCATTTTCTGTAAATGCTTTCTGGTTGTCCAAGGTTGTTATGGATGGGCTGGAGAGAATATTCAACTTACTGTCCTTCTGTAGGGCATCTAATTGTACTTCCAATAAATTGCCGCCAATCTTTCCGAATAACAAACCTAACGAAGCAGCGGCAGTGGATGCCAGATTGGCGGCGGGGAAATTTACCCCAAGACCAACGCCTCCTATACCAATAGCGCCATTAGCTGTTGGAATAATATCAGAAGTCGAGCTTGTACGAGTACCACCACCCATTATATAAAGATCATCATTACCAGAAATTTTAGAGCTCTTATTATATCCTCCCCACATAATTCCTAAATCCCGGGCTACGCCTTTTGTTGTTTCCACGATATTGGCTTTAATTAAAATTTGGGGCGTAGGTTTATCCAATTTTTCAATAATCGGCATTATCTTAGTCAGGTCATCACGCATAGCAGAAATAACCAGAGAATTTGTGTGTTCATCAACTTTAACCGAACCGCGCGGCTTTCCATCCTTATCTTTGGTTAGGAAATCCTGAACTGTCTCCCCCAATTTCTTGGCATCGGTGTAATTAATGTTTATCACTACCGGCTCTAAAAGCGGCTCAATCCATTGAGTATCCCGCATTTGCTGCTTTCGTTCTAAGTCCAGTTTAACGTCATCGCTAGTCAGCACTCTGATTACATTGCCCTCCCAGACATAAGACAAATTATAGGTGCGCAATAATCCGGTAAATGCCGAATCCCAGGGAACTCCCCGGAAATCTACGCTTATTTCACCTTTTAACTCATTTTTCACCAGAAGGTTTAGGTTAACAGATTTGGCCATTGCCCGTAACACTGCTTTGAGCTCCGCCTGGCGCATGGTCAGATTAATTCGATCAGCAGGTAATTTTTTCACCGCTGTTTCGGCCACTTGAGCAGATGAAGCCTGTTTTGCCGCTAAAGCAATTTTTCTGGGCTCGGCAGTAGGAGAGTGGCCTTGGGAGCTCTCGGCTAGAGTAGTCCATTTTTCAAAAAAAGTATCTTTTTTCTCGTTTTTAAGTCCATCAGCACAGCCGAAAAAAAATATCAGCACGAAAAGACCAATACCTGACCTCACTATTTTTTTATTTCTTGCAGAGTATTTCAAATCGACAACCTCCAATGGAAATTTTTATTCTTGCAGGGGAATTTCTTCTTTGTTTCCTGTACTTTTATTAAAAATTAAAACCTTCGAAGGCGTAATCTGTTTTAAGATATAGCCTTCTATTTCTAATTGTTCCCCTATCCTGTATTCGAAACCGTTAATGATGGCCATTTTATTTTTCCCGGAATCTACATAACCGGAATAAATTATTTTAGCTGCTGCACTGCTACCTTTGGCGGCATCTTCTCTGGCCACCCATGCTCTATACGAGTCTTTTTTCCAGAAAGGATTTTTCCCCCAATCGGTTTCCATTCTCCTGATCACGTATGCATCAAAATCGTTAATTTTATTTTTACTTAAATCACTTGCCAGTCCGCTTATTGAAGTATTATTTTTCACGGAATCGACACTGGTGGCACTGGTTTTAACTTTTTTACTCGCCGGACCGGCAATTAAGTATTCATAACCCGCATATAAAACAAACACCGCGGCAACCACTAAAATAATAATTTCTCTTTTTTTTAACTTGGGCATAAATACCTTTTGTTTATAAACCTATTTAAGCGCTATCCAAATTTTCATTCTAAATTCCATAGCATCGGGATTTTGCTGGATACTGATTTCCTCAATTTTATCCAAATAAGGAACGGCTCCCAATCCGATCAACATTTTTCGTAAATTGGCAAATTCTCCTTTCAGCACAACGTTGTGTAAAAGGGAAGTGGAAGAGCCAGCCAAAGTGCTCAAATCCGGCGTAAACGATACTATCATTAACCCCGTTTTCCCCGCTATCGTCCGGAAATCATCTTGAAACTTTCCTGCTTCTCCACGGAGAATTTTTGTTTTTTCGGGATTAGGTAAAACACGCAAATTTTTATTCTCCATAATCTTAAGCAAATTTAAATAAACAGGCTTCAGTTCTACTTGATTTTTGATTTGATCTTTTAATTCTTTATTCTCCTTAATGTGATTGTAATTGTATTGATATAAAGGAAATATCACCACGAAAACAAGAAGGAATATAATTCCGCCGTAAATTATCAAATACAAGAAACTTTCTTGGTTTATATTAATATTAAATTTCTTCATTATGGCTAACCTATTTTAGCGCTCAAAGTAAAATATAGGACTTCACTTTTTTTGAAAGTGGTAATGCTGTTTTTTTGTATCGATACCTGGCTCAACATTGGTGAATTTTCCAACTTCATCACATATTGCGTCAAAGATGAATCCAACATACTTCTGTCCCCAAAAACAACTCCCTCTATTATAATACTATCGCCTGTTTCTTTCGGTGTTTTATCATCAGCAGCCTTTGGCGAAACACTTCCCTCAGTTATTTTAAAACTGATCAGACTTATATTTTGAGGTGTAACATCCGAAACTTCTCCAATCGCCGCGATTCCTAAATACCTCTTTGCGTATTGACGAGTAATTTCCCCTTGCATCTTTACTTCGTCAGCCATTTTAGAGATTTTATCCATTGATAAAAGTGGACTATAAAGGGCTAATTCTTTTTCTGTTTTTATTCGTTCTTTTTTAAGAATATCTATTTTCAAACCTTGATAAGTTAACGTGATAAGGCAAATAATTAGAGCTGCTACAAAGGAGAAAAAAATCAATCTATTAATTCGCTTTGTTTTCATTGCTATATTTTTTTCATGATAAGTAAAAATAGCGTTCGGTGTGCGCCTGTTATCCGACAAGGATAAACCCAAAGCTGGAGACAGAAACATTTTCTCGGAAAGGTTTATAGAATCGGTAGAAGAGGAAACCATCTGCTGTTTAAAAGGATCAAAGAATTCAATTTTTGTTTCTAACTGATCACTCAGGTAATCCCGAATAGAATTATAAACATTAATTGACGAAAAAATGTAGATCTTTTCAATTTTTTTGTATCCGATTATAGATGTGTAATGCTTTAATGTCATATCTACCTGGCGAGCTAATCTTTCCCATACAGGGAAGATCATATCCAGTATTTCTTCTTTTTTAAAATCGTAGCCGACATCTGTATTTGTTAATTTTTCTGAATCAGGGCTAAGACTGCAAAGAATTTTTTTTGCTTCATCACTCTTTAATCTTAAATTGCCTGTATTTTCTAAAACAGACTCGACAATTGCTTCCGTCATGCTGCTGTTGCCGGTCTTGATACTGCGAGTCATCACCAAATTCTCTTTATTATAAACATCTATGCGGGAGAAATCATTGCCGATAAACAAGCTGGCAAAAACTTCTTCAGTTGCCGGCACCCATTTTGAACGAAAAATATTTTGAATAGCAAAAGAAACTATTGTAATTCCAGCAAGAGTTATTCCCATATCCGAAAATAAGGTTTTAACTTTTTCAACTTCCGTTTTGGGCACTGTGTAAACCATAACGGTATATTTGGGATTAGTTTGATCAACAATCTCATTTTGTAGTTCAAAATCAAAAATTAATTTTTCTTCATCGATAAAACCTTCTTTTTTCGCTGTCCAAAAGACCACGTTTTCCAGTTGTTCTTTAGGTACGCGCGGAACTTTAAGGTAATAGACGTTAACTTCATTCGTTGATATATTCGTCCAGATATTACAATTGGCGATTGAACCACAGAAAGCAACCAAAGAAGATTTTAAAAGTGTGTTAAATTCTGACGAGCCTTTAGATACCTGATGACTATATTTTATGACCCTTTGGTCAACTAAAATCGGCTTATCACCGGAACCTTTAGTAGTCTTAACCAAACGAATAAATTCTCGGCCAATATCAACGCCAACCGTGTAACCTTTTTTATCGGAAAGATACTTAGGTAAGATAAGGTTGATTTTTTTTGCAGGCTTTTTTTCAGACAAAGAAACTTCTGGTTTTCCCAATGAGCTGAAAGATTCTTTATCTTTTCTGCGTATAGCATTAAGAAGTTTTTCTGTTGAGTTTATATCATTATTTACGCTGGGCAAGAAAATCTCCTTATTATTTATTATAATCAATATATTCCAATTGATTTTATATATTATCAATCTTTTAAAGTTATTGCAACATAATAATATACAATATTTTTAATTATTTTTTTATAATTGACCTCTGATAATTTGCAAAATATTTATTTCTTTTTCCCAAACTTTATTTTTTCCAAAAGCGCTACCTGAAGCCTATCTATAACTTTTAAGAACTTGTGGATTTTTTCAATTAAAGGGCTTGAATGATTGTTAAGTTTTTGCTATGGAAACATTACTTTTATTAAAAACATTGATGCGATTAATTTTTATTATGATTAAAAAAGTTTTTTCTGCCTACATTACTATATTGTCTTTTTTACTTTTGTTATATCCCCTAACAGTATCCGCGAGCATTTCTTTCGGCTCCGAGAAAATACCGGATTCAATAGTTTCTCTATCTTCCGGTTATGTTATCGTTGTTGATAAGCAATATCAAAAAATATACATTTTTCACAAAAACGAAACCTTTACTAAAGTATTTGAAGCTCTTTGCTCCACCGGGAAAAATCCCGGATCTAAACAAGTTGCCGGAGACGCAAGAACTCCTAATGGTATCTTTTTCGTGACAAAAATTCTGCTCACCCCCGGTCCTCCTGAAGTTTATGGTTCTATGGCCTTTCCTTTGGATTACCCGACTATCTCCGATAAAAGAGCAGGCAGAGACGGTAATAACATCTGGATTCATGGTACTACCAAAACACTTTTACCCACACAATCAAAGGGCTGTGTCGTTTTGTATGACAGCGATCTTAAGCGCCTTGCCAATTTTATCTATTTTAACAAAACACCTGTTATTATTTCCGAGTCTTTGAAATGGGTACCCCAAGATCATGTTTCACCATCAAAAAATGAATTGGAAAGAATTTTAACATCATGGCATAAGGCTTTTGTCGAAAAGGATATTAAAACAATTGATTCGTTATATGCACAAGGTTCAGAAATTAAGGGCAAGAGACGCGAAGACCTCAACGATAAAATTAAATATTTAACAAATTTAAACCAACATTTTATTTTACAACCCAGAGACATATCAATTTTGCAGGAAAATAATAACGCTGTCATTATTTTTGACCAAATTTATGAAGTCAATAGCAATAATTCTTTTCAAGGATTTTATAATAAACTGATTTTAGAAAAGATAAACAATAAATGGTATGTTACCGATGATGCGACACCACCCCCTGCCACCAATAAGAATTTAGCTCAAGTTAGCACTAAACAAAATGAGACAAAATCTATCCACAAAGAAGCTGTCCGAAATTTGGTAAATAAATGGGTAACCAGTTGGAAATCAGGTGATATGAAAACTTACCGCAGTTGTTACGCATCAAATTTCCGGTCAAAAGAAATGAACTTAAGTGCCTGGGTCTCTCATAAAGCCGATGTGCGCCAGAACAGTAGTAATATAAATATTCGCATTGATAATTTACAAATATCAGCGGATGCAAACACTGCCACGGCAGTATTTACTCAATATTACAGTTCTTCAATACTCAACAGTAAAAGCAAGAAAAAATTGGAGCTGAGAAAAATAAGCGACGAATGGAAAATTTATAGAGAAATCATATAGCCTTAATAAGCTAGTGCATAAATAATATTATTCTTTTTTGATGATCTGTTTTGGTGGGTTAAGGATGGTCTCTCTGTTAGAATCTTATCTTAAAAAGTACATTACAGTTCCGGCAACTATTCGTGCTAATTAAGTTACCGGAACTGTTAATTCTCAGTCATGTACATTCAAGATTTTTAACGGACTTCGATAGAAAGATTTTTCATGATCTTTGCAGTTGGTTTCCCATTATCATCATATGATCTTATCCGATAATATTTTTTCAGCATTTTCTCCAGTGGTACTACCCTTCCCTTGGGATCATTCTTGCGGCCTTCCTTGAGCAAACGACCCGGCAGTGTATCGTCTTTTACGGTAATGCCTTCACGCGTGTTCATATAACGCTCCAGGATATGAATTCTCTCGCCCGCTTTCATAAACTCTGAACGTGACATTTTTTGTCCGGTAATTGTAGACCAAAACTTGTTATAAATGCTGATATCGGCAATCTTAGTCGCCACCGGATAGAGATAACCCATCACTATCTTCAGGTAAAACAGGCCACTGTATTTTGTCAGTGGATTTTCCAATATGTAAGCAAACGATGTGAAAGTGCAGGTATGCAGAGAATTCATGGCGCAATAAAAATCTTCAAAAAATTTTACCCACACATGCTTGCCAATTGTTGAATATGGATCGAGAACATGTACAAAGTTCTCCTGCGCCATAACAGTTGAAGAAAGGTGACAGGCACCACGGTTGGCCACAGCATAATTAAGCCCAACACCATATGAGCCACGTGGATCATACGCCGCCATCTCCATACCCTTGACTTGAATGGCAAAATCTTCACCACCGTATTTTTTCGATAAAGCGCGCGAGCCCTTTCCCATTTCCTGACCTAATCCTCTGCCGTAGGCTGTATCTTCTATGGCGGCAGCGATACCGTCGGGCGAACCGAATTTTAAATCGGTTTTTATCAGACCTTTTTCACCTGCCTCCATAACCCAGGCTAAAGTGCCGCCCATACTGATCGTATCCATGCCGAATTTGCCGCATAAATCATTCCATTCGGCAATCGCTACCGGGTCAAAGATTTCCAGATTAGAACCCATGACACCCACGGTCTCATATTCCGGCACGGACAAATCTTTGCCATTAAATTTTCCGGTTTTACCACACAAAATTGTGCAAGGTTTGCAGGTATGGTGCTTGGTGTTAAAATTTTCGCTGTAATACTCGCCGGTGAGTTTATAGGCGTTGTCCGAAGATCCTGAAGTAAAATTGCGCACCGGCATAATTCCGGCCAAATTGGTAAAATTAACCAGATTATTAGTGCCGAATCTTCTCAGCGCATTTGACGTTACATCATTGGCATTTATACGCTTGGTGGCTAATTTTTTAACCTTGTCAAATTTTTCCTGATCTTTAGCCACTATTTTATAGGCTCCGCCGATAGCGTAAATAGCTTTTAGATTTTTGGAACCCATCACGGCACCCATGCCGCCGCGTCCCAGAAAGCGTCTTCCCGAAACGATATTGGCAAAGAGAACTTTATTTTCACCGGCCGGGCCGATTAAGGCCGCGCCGGCATTCTTATTTTTACCGAGCAGGTCCTGTGTTTCATAGGCATCCTTGCCCCATAAGGCGGAGGCGTCTTTAAATTCCACGCCTGTCGAAGTTATAATCAGATAAACAGGCGTTTCGGATTTACCCTTGACCAGCAATCCGTCCCATCCAGCAGTTTTCAGACTCATGCCGAAAGGTCCGCCGCACGAAGCGTGATCCATAATTCCGGTCAGTGGCGATTTTGTTACAGCGGAAAAGCGTCCCGAACAGGGTGCGCCCGTTCCCATTAACACACCGGGCGTAAAGGCGATGATGTTATCCTTGCCCAGCGGATCTATTTTTGCCGGCATGCGGTCATAGATAAGTTTCAATCCGAGACCTTTGCCCCCAAGATACATTTTTCTCTCTTCATCTGTAACCTGATAAACCGTGTAGGTTTTACTTGTCAGATCAACTTCCAATACTTTATTGCCGGGACCTGCTATTTCCGGAAGATTTTTTTCTTTTAAGTTAACTACTTCTTTTTCTTTAGCCTCATTCATAATATCACCCCTCTTTGTAAAAGAGCTCATTCTCATTAATATGCGGCTTTCAAAACGCCCAAAGCTTCCTCATAACTTACTTCAATAGGGAAGAAGGCAGCAGTACCATCATCTATAGTTGCCTGCGCTATCTGTCCAAGTTTGTCCTCCGGGACTCCGGCTTCTCTGAGCCTCAAGGGAATGCCACTCAATATATTCAATTCTTCTGTGATCTTCCTGATTGCTACAACTGTAGCTTTCGCTCTTTCTGCGACGGGTACCTTTATAAACTCATCAGGACCAACGAAAGCAAGCAATAGATTTTCAATATTGGTTTTCACCTTAGACTTTGTTTTGGGACCTTTTTCAATGTAAAACTCAAGTCCGAAAGGAAGAAGTATGGAGTTAGCTATGCCGTGGGGCACATGGCACAAACCGCCGTTGGCATGGGCAAGGCCATGGATGAGGGCTGTTTGAGAGTTTGAGAAGGCCACCCCCGCCAGCAGCGAGGCATTCGCCATGGCTAATCTTACATCTTTGTTACTTCCGTCCGTTACTGCGTTAACGAGATTATTTCTAATAATCTCAATTGCAGCAAATGCAAATGCATCGCTTACCGGATTTTTCTGTGGTCCAACATATGCCTCTACCGCATGAGTGAGAGCATCCATCCCCGTAGCAGCCGTAATTTTAGGAGGCATACTCACCGTCATTCGTGGATCCAAAACAGCTACTTTGGGCAATATTAGATCCGAAGTGAACTGCATCTTGATATTCTTTTCCGGATTGGCAATGACGGCCGCCATCGTAACTTCCGAACCGGTGCCCGCTGTTGTTGGTATTACAATAAAGGGTTTCATCGGCTTATTAAGACGGAAGTTTCCCATAAACTTCAAAAGATCATCGGTCTCTTCAGTAATAACAATATTGACACCCTTTGCCGTATCGATTACCGATCCTCCTCCCACAGCTATTATGGAATCGCATTTTTGAGCCCGATATATAGATGCAATCTGGTTAACAACAATATTTGATGAATCCTGAGGCGTCTCGTCAAATATAGCGCCAATCACAGTATCCGTGCCTCCAAAACTATCTATCACAACTTTGACAAGACCGGCCTGTTTTACACCCTTGTCGGTAATGATGATCGGTCTTTTGGCTCCCACGCGGCTCAGCTCGAAGGGAATATTTTCGAGCGCTTTATATCCGGATATTATCTTCACCGAGTTAAAAAATTCATAATATTCGGGAATAGCTTCATTCTTATGAAAAAGCATATTATTTCTCCTCCATGAAATTTTATATTGCTATTTTATTGCTCCATAACTGACATTGAAATAGGTTATAGCTCGATTGATCAGTTTCTTGAATGTCAGTTTAGGAACTTCCTTGATATAGAAACGCGCAATGAAGTTCGGAAAGAGAAGCGTCTGAGTTATATTCATAACCCTGATTATTGATATCATATATTTCAGATTCCCCTTTACGAATTGTCTGTTATGATAACCCAGATTGGGGGTATTGATCCGTCCGGTCATGGCGAGATATGCATATTCAATACTTTTAAAACAAAGCTCAACATCACAGTAAAATACTTCTTTCTCGCCAAGACATTGAAAGGATCCTGCCTTCTTCAGCATTAGAAGGCTCGGTCCTCCGAAAACAGACATGCAAAAGGAAAAGGTCTCCGGCCAGCTATCCACTTCTTTTTTTACATCGGGATCGATCCGATATGCCGTTTGCATACCCATTCCGAGACAGAAAATGAACACACGCGTGACAAGCGTCTCAAACCGTTTCTTGCCGGGAATAATCTCTTTATACTTTGTCATGTCCTGCATAAGGCCTCCGTTAAAGATTTGGAATTAAATTTGAAGCGCGGATTTCATAATTTAAAATCCTTGAACAATTCCACTATACTTAGTTGAAACATACTAACACTGCCAATTCATGCCTGGCCCTGACACCTGGTAAAATTATCATCAGTTCAAAGGATAGATCATTACAGCCAGACCCAGTTGAGCGAGGAGTATCTGATTGAAAGGTTATATCCCTTCATGTCCTTAGTAAAGAGGATTTTTTTAGAGGCACATATGCAGGCACTTGCCGCAAAATCTCCGCATATGATCCCGAAGCAGTTATCAAGCATGCCCCGTTCATAAGAATGCACCTTGTCGCCTACGAGATCGGCAAAGAAGGTCTGGCCCTGCGCGGTTCGGCAGCAATTTGCACCA
>Ga0209777_10003800_pt1 | contig 18351 bp, 17 predicted proteins | sample FrelakmetHBP12HB_FD_187147 | JGI IMG/M metagenome (GOLD analysis project Ga0209777, IMG submission 187147) | Freshwater lake sediment microbial communities from the University of Notre Dame, USA, for methane emissions studies -HBP12 HB (SPAdes)... | ecosystem: Environmental > Aquatic >...
AGATGGGTAAGGACAGAGGTATAAATAAAGAGATTATTACCGACGCCCTCGAAGCGGCAATGCTTACGGCTGCAAGTAAAAAACTTGGACAGAACGTTGATATTGAAGCTCATTACAACGATGAAACCGGAGAAATTGAAGTTTTTCAATTCAAAACCGTTGTCGATAAAGTCCTTGACCCCGGAACACAAATCTCTAAGGAAGAAGCGAGGAAAACTCTTGATGAAGGCGCGGAACCCGGCGACAGCCTGGGAATGAAAATTGAAACAAGTTCCTTTGGCCGAATTGCCGTGCAAATGGCCAAGCAAATAATTATTCAAAGAGTTAAAGACGCGGAGTGCGACAATATTTATGAAGAATACAAAGACAGAAAAGGCGAATTAGTAAACGGCTTTGTCCAAAGATTTGAAGGCGGCAGCATTATTGTCAATCTTGGGCGCGCGGAAGGTGTTATACCTCCGACGGAACAAATTCATCGCGAAACTTATAAACGCGGCGAAAGAATCCGCTCCTATATTGTTGATGTAAAGAAAAATGCCAAGGGATCGCAAATACTCATGTCCCGCACGCATCCGTCATTTTTAAAGGCGCTTTTTGAAGTGGAAGTTCCGGAAATTTCCGAAGGGCTTATTGACATTGTCAATGTCGCTCGAGAGCCGGGCAAAAGAGGGAAAATTGCCGTCAGATCTAAAGATAAGGATATCGATCCTGTGGGCGCTTGCGTGGGCATGAGAGGTTCGCGGGTCCAAAGTGTGGTGCAGGAATTGCGCGGTGAGAAAATCGATATTATTCCGTATAGCGATGATGCGGCCAAATATGTGAGCAGTTCCCTGTCTCCAGCCAAGGTTAATCGGGTATTTGTTGATGATGAAAACCGGACAATGACGGTAATTGTTCCTGATGATCAACTCTCTTTGGCCATAGGTAAAAACGGGCAAAATGTCCGGTTGGCAGTAAAGTTGACGGGATGGAACATTGATATGAAAAGCGAAACGATGGCTGGTGCTAAAGAAGAAGGACAAAATGATCTGACAAAAATCACCGGAGTGGGACCGGCTATGGCGGAGAAGCTTTTCAGTAAAGGCATCAAAAGCATTGCCATGGTTGCAGCAACTGAACCCAAATTGTTATCTCAAATTCCCGGTATAGGTGAAAAAACAGCCCAGCAGTGGATTGAAACAGCGGGTAAAATTTTAAGCGAAGAAGTAACGGGTAACAAAAGTGATTCATAAATTTGAAAACCAAGAAATTTAATATGGAGAGTTTCACGCATGCCGAAAAAGCGAGTTCATGAATTGGCCAAGGAGCTTGGCTGGGAAAATAAAAAACTGATCGCTCATTTGGAAAAAATTGGCATTTCGGTTAAGACCGCTTCCTCTTCCCTGGAAGAGAATGAGGTGGAAAGAATAAAAAGCGAATTGCTGGCCACTGAAACTCGTGAAGTTGTGGAGGAAAGAATAAAATCCACGGTAATTCGGCGTCGTACCATCCGCACTGTTGTGGAAATGCCGCCAGAAGAAATTCCGGATAAAAAAGTGGAGCCTGCGGAAAAAGCTTTGGAAGGTAAGCCAAAGAAAGTACCTGCAACACCGCCTTCGGAAAAAGTTTATAAAGTTAAAAAAGAAGAACCTTCTAAACCTCCTGTTTCTGGAACCGAGGCAGTTTCTGCTCCATCAAAAGAAAAAATATCAGAGGGTGAAGCAAAAACGGAAACTAAAGCCCATCCGGCGGCGGATGGGGCTATTCTCAAGTTAAAAATACCGAAAGTTGGGACAACAGCGAAAATAGATGTTTCGCCAGCAGTGGACACAACTGCGGCGGGGAAAGTCAAACAACCGCCACTTGTTTCAGTTGCTCCTTCAAAGCCGGTTATCATTTCTAAACATAAAATTACCCGGCCGGAAACAACCAAGGGTGTTCCGCCAAAAGTACCTCTGAAACCCGGCGAAAAAATATCCATTCCTCCACCGGAAAAACCAAAGAAAAGGGGCAAGGTTCCGGTAGAGGTATTTATTGAAGAGGAAAAAGCATTACCGCACCGCAAGATTTTAGAGAAAAAAATAGAAAAGAGGCTGAAAAAGCAGGATGAAGAGAAGGAAATAATCTTTACCAAATGGCGCGATAGCAAAAAAGTTGCTCCTGCCAAAATGAAGAAAACCGAGATTACTGTCCCTAAGGCAATTAAAAGGCGTATCAAGGTTGGAGAAACAATTACCGTCGGCGATTTAGCTAAAAGAATGGGCATCAAGGTAAGTGAAGTAATCAATAAATTAATGTCTATGGATGTTATGGCCACCATTAATCAAGCCATAGATTACGATATTGCCACGATTGTGGCGAATGAATTTAGTTTCCAGGTTGAACCGGCGGATCTGGAGTTTGACGAATCCATGTTAAAAACTTCGGGTGCTCCGGCAAATCTTAAACCGCGGGCACCGGTTGTAACTATTATGGGGCACGTTGATCATGGTAAAACCTCACTCTTAGATGTAATAAGGCAGTCCAATGTTATTGACGGCGAAGCCGGTGGAATTACACAAGCTATCGGCGCTTATCATGTTCACATAAATGACCGGGACATAGTTTTTCTGGACACTCCGGGTCATGAAGCATTCACGGCGATGCGGGCGCGTGGGGCGCAGGTAACCGATATAGTCGTTCTGGTTGTGGCGGCAGACGATGGCGTAATGGGACAAACCATTGAAGCCATTAATCACTCCAAAGTTGCCGGAGTTCCTATTATCGTGGCGATCAATAAAATTGATAAACCCGGCGCGGATCCCGAGAAGATTAAACAGTCTCTCACCGAACATGGTCTTTTATCTGAACAATGGGGTGGCGAAACAATTTTTTGTGAGGTGTCTGCTAAAAAGAAAATTAATATTGAAGAATTGCTGGAAATGATTTTACTGCAAGCCGATGTTATGGAGTTAAAGGCCGATCCCGATCTTCCTGCTCGCGGAATTATTATTGAGGCTAAATTGGATCGTGGCCGCGGTCCCGTAGCGACGGTTTTAATTCAAGAAGGCACTCTGAAAGAAGGCGATTCCTTTGTTTCCAAAACTGAATTTGGCCGCGTGCGGGCAATGATTAATGATCAGGGCTGGCGCATCAAAGAAGCCGGGCCTTCCATGCCGGTGGAAGTTATTGGTTTTTCCAGTGTCCCTCAAACCGGGGCGGAATTTGTCTGTGTCGAAGATGAAAAGAAGGCACGAAGCATCGCCGATTATTGGTTAAGAAAAACACGGGAAAAAGAGATTTCCAGTTTTTCTAAAGTTACTTTAGAACAGCTCTATCAAAGAATAAAAGAAGGTGTAAAAGATTGCAATGTTATTATCAAAGCCGACGTGCAAGGATCGATTGGAGCGATTTCCGACGCTTTAAATAAACTTTCGACTGATGATATAAAACTCAAAATTATTCATAGTTCCACCGGTGCCATCAGCGAAACGGATGTTATGCTTGCTTCCGCTTCCAAGGCTATCATTATCGGTTTTAATGTGAGACCCGATGCCCGGGTTGTGGAGATTGCCCAGCAGGAAGGCGTGGAAATTAAGCTTTATGACATCATTTACAATGTCATCGCGGATGTGCGGGCAGCAATGGAAGGACTTCTGGAGCCGGAGTATAAAGAAGTAGTTCAAGGCCGGGCGGAAGTCCGCGAACTCTTCAAGGTGCCCAAAGTCGGTACTATCGCGGGTTGCTTTATAACCGACGGGAAAATATTGCGCGCCAGTAATTTGAAACTTGTCCGCGATAGTGTAGTGGTTTTCGATGGGAAAATTCTATCACTAAAGCGCTTTAAAGATGATGCCAGAGAAGTGCTGGCTGGTTTTGAATGCGGCATAAGCATTGACGGATTTAACGATATTCACCTGGGCGATGTAATTGAATCTTATATAATAGAGACGTTAGCAAAGAAACTCGAGTAGAATCAATGACATTCGCCGAAAATGAGTGAAACGAAATAATGAAGCCCAAGTTTCAGAAACATAGCGCGCTGAAACTTGCTGGCTGAATTATCCCAGGCGTGAAGCGATTGTGACTCCCGCTGAGAGCGAACAGAGTGAAGCTCGAAGCGCAAGAGAAACAATCCCGCCAACGTAGTTGGCAGGGGCGCGGGATTGAAATACACTCATTTGCGTATCAACAGCTGGCTATTCTAAAATTTCCATGGCTGTATGGTTTCGGGGAAAAGTTTTATGGTTATTGGCTACGGAATTATAAATTTACGAATTCCGGAAAGCGGCTCTTTAAAAGAAAAAAGAAGCGTTTTGAACAAAATTTTAAAGCGTACGCAAAATGAGTTTAATATCTCTATTGCGGAAACAGGTAATCTTGACAACTGTAAATTAGCCGAAATCGGCTTTGCGGTTGTTGGCAATGATTCACGCTATATTAATGGAAAGGTCGATCATTTGCTTAGGTTTGTCGATAATCTGCGCGCAGCCGAAATTGTAAATAGCAAGATAGAAATTATGGTTGTTTCCAGCTTTCTGGAGGCGGCTGATTGGAAAACAAGTAAATACAATGAGCTTTAAAAGAGCGGACAGAGTGGCAGAATTGATCAGGGCGGATATGTCTGATATTATAATTAAAGAAGTAAAAGATCCGCGCTTGCATTCGATTACCATCACATCAGTGAAAGTAACCGATGATCTGCGTAACGCCAAGATTTACTTTGTCGAAATGGGCAAGGACGAATGCTCTCCTGAAATCAAAGCCGGATTGACTCAAGCTGCTGGTTTTATACGCCGGGAACTGGGCAAACGAGTGCAGTTGCGTTGCGTACCGGAGCTTACTTTTGTTCATGACCAATCTTTTGGATATGGTAACCGCATCGAAAGTTTATTGGTCCAGATAGCTAATAAACAGGAAGAAAAAAATGATCAGTGAAATTATTGCGGCTATAAATAAAGGACAAAGCTTTTTAATTACAGCGCATGTAAGACTGGATGGAGACGCTTTGGGTTCGGAGCTGGCTCTTTATCTTATGTTGAGACAGTTGGGGAAAAATGTAGTCGTTTATAATCAGGATCATACGCCTGAACGTTATCGGTTTCTGCCGGCAACTAAAAATATAGTTCACGATATAAACAATGTTGAACAATATGATGTCGGCATTGTTCTCGATTGCAGTGATTTGGCGCGGGTTGGAGATGAAGCGGAAAAAATTGGGGAAATAAAAAAACTGATAAATATTGATCACCATGTTTCCAACAACGGTTTTTGCTCGCTGAAAATGTTGGATGCGCACGCCAGTTCAACAGGCGAATTGTTGTTCCGTTTAATGCGTGAAATGCGCTTTAACATGTCGAAGGATATCTGCACTAATCTATACGCGGCGATTATAACTGATACCGGCAGTTTTCGATATTCGAGCACTACAAATGAAACGTTTTTTGCGGTGGGAAACTTGGTGGAAAATGGCGCTAATCCACAGTGGATAGCGGAAAATGTTTATGAAAACGATTCTCCGGTAAGATTGAAATTGCTGGCTAAGGCGTTGGAAACATTATCCCTGGACTTAAAAAATAAAGTGGGGTCTCTGGTTGTTACGCAAAAAGATTTGCTGGAAACGGGTGCGGCATGGGAGCATACGGAAGGGTTTGTTGATATCCCCCGCACAGTAAGGGGCATTGAAGTATCTGTTCTATACACTCAACGAGGAGATAACAATTTTAAATTGAGCTTGCGCTCCAAATCTGACGTCAATGTAGAAAAAATAGCAAAAAAATTTGGCGGCGGCGGCCATATTCACGCTTCGGCTTGCTGGATGAAAGGTGACATTGAATCAATTAAATCGCAGATTATTAAAGCGATAAGGGAATTATAGTATTTATGATGGATGGAGTGATAGTCATTGACAAGCCGGCGGGTAAGACTTCGCATGATGTTGTCAGTGAAGTGAAGAAAATATTAGGTGTAAAAAAAGCGGGACACACCGGAACGCTTGATCCCATGGTTACGGGAGTGCTTCCTGTGTGTTTGAATGAGGCTACGAAGTTGGCCGGTTTTCTAACTGGCGAAGATAAAGAATACCTGGCGACAATGTTGCTGGGTGTGAAAACCGATACTTTAGATATCGAAGGGAAAATTATCAGCCAATCCAATAATTTCGTGACGGAAGAGGAAATAAGAGCGGCAATAGCGCGGATGATGGGAACAATTAAACAGGTTCCTCCTGCCTATTCCGCGGTTAAATATTGCGGCAAACCCTTGTATAAATGGGCGAGAAAAGGTATTCTTTTAGATATGGAACAGCGAGAGGTAAAAATTCATAGTATTGTTATTGAAAATATTTCTTTCCCCCACGTAACTTTTCGGGTTGTCTGTTCTAAGGGGACTTACATCAGGACGCTTTGTTCCGATGCCGGTGATCTGCTGGGCCTTGGAGCATGTTTATGCGGTCTTCGACGTCTGCGCAGCGGTTTTTTTTCCGAAGACATGGCCGTTTCCCTGAACAATTATGAGGGTAATGATAAAAAAAACAAACTTTTAGAAAAAATATTACCGATGGCGGAACTGTTGCCTTTGCTGACTACAATTGAACTGGAAGATCATTCCGCTGAAAAATTGCGTAATGGATGGCAACCTTCTGTGGAAATGATGAAGGAACACGATCTCCCTTTTCTTAAAGCTGGAGATATGGTAAAATTCATCAGTAGTAGCGGGTATCTTTTGGCTGTTGCGGAAATGGTGGCGCCGGTAAATAAATTTTCTGAATTCGATGGCAAAAGGCAGGCGGCCAAGATTGTCAGGGTATTTAACAATATTAGCAAATGAGAAGAAATTTAAGATAAACAAGGATTTAATTATAAAGGAGGAAAACGCGTGTTAACTTTGGAAAAGAGGAAAACAGTAATTTCAGATTATCGGCTTCATGAAAAGGATACAGGATCTCCCGAAGTCCAGATTGCTCTTTTAAGCGCCAGAATAGAATATTTGACGGAGCATTTCAAGGCGCACAAAAAAGATCATCATTCACGCCGCGGTCTGCTCAAACTGGTCGGTCAGAGAAGAAGGCTTCTCAATTACATTAAAGATAATGACATAGAAAGATACAGAAATGTTATTAAACGGCTAGGCCTAAGAAAATAAATAAATTATTCAAGGGCGGAAGACATAAGTTAACCTGACCGTAAGCGGCATACATAAAACGCCTGCGGCTGTTAGCTTTTGCGTTTCGCCCTTGAATTTCTATGGCTGGCACTTAAAAATAAAATGGAGGAAAAATTAATGAGTACTATATTCAGTGCAGATTTCGCCGGGCGAAATATTTCCCTGAAAGCGGATTATGTTGCCGCGCAAGCTGATGGGGCGATACTGGTTTATTACGGTGATACAGTTGTTTTAGTTACAGCAGTTTCATTGAAAAGCACGCGTGAAGGAGTGGACTTTCTGCCCCTGACCGTGGATTATCAGGAAATGACTTTTGCCGCGGGAAAAATTCCCGGAGGATTTTTTAAACGCGAAGGTCGTCCTAACGAACGCGAAATATTGACGTCCCGTCTGATCGATCGGGCAATACGCCCATTGTTTCCCAAAGGATATTATTCGGAGACGCAGTTGGTGGCTTCGGTGCTTTCATTGGATAAAGAAAATGATTCCGTTGTTACGGCGATGCTCGGAGCTTCAGTTGCGTTGGAAATATCAAACGTTCCTTTCAAGGGACCGATTGCCGGTGTGCGCGTAGGCCAGATTAATGGCCAGTTCATCTGTAATCCGTCTTCAGAACAAATTTTAGAAAGTGAAATTAACATCTTCATGGTCGGACGAAAAGTGACGCCGGGCAAATCAGGCAGGGACTACGATGTTGAACTGGTGATGATGGAAGGCGATGCCAAAGAAGTCGCGGAAAATGTAATTGTGGATGCCATTCAATTCGGTTTGGAAGCAGTTCGTCCGGTAATTGATTTGCAGGATAAAATGCGAGAGGCCATCGGTAAGGCTAAAAGGCCGGTTGTCCAAATAGTTAAGGATGAAGAACTGACAGCCCGTGTTAAAAGCGAAGCATTGGCCGGCCTTAAAGAAGGATACAGTATGCCGCGCAAGCTGGAACGCTACAGCAAGCTTGCTGTAGTACGCGAAAATGTCATCAAATTAATCGGCGGAGACGATTCGGCACTTTGTAAAAAAGTCGCCGGAATTATCGAAGAATTAGAAAGCAGTATTTTGCGCGGTATGATTATCAACGAGAAAAGACGTATTGACGGCAGGACATCGAAAGATATCCGTCCCATCAGTTCTGAAATCGGTGTTTTGCCCCGCACTCATGGTTCCGCTTTATTTAACCGGGGCGAGACGCAGGCATTGGCCGTTGTTACCCTGGGGACTTCCGCGGATGAACAGCGGATAGATTTTATCGGCGGCGAAGAGATGAGATCATTCATGCTTCATTACAATTTCCCGCCATACAGTGTTGGCGAGGCCAAAGGTCAGCGCAGTCCCGGCAGAAGAGAAATCGGCCACGGGGCTTTAGCGCGCAAAGCTTTGGTACCTGTTTTACCGTCACCGGAAATATTTCCCTACACAATCAGGATTGTTTCGGAGATTCTTTCCTCCAACGGTTCGTCATCTATGGCAACGGTTTGCGGAGGAACCTTATCCATGATGGATGCCGGAGTGCCGTTAAAAGATTTTGTTGCCGGAATTGCCATGGGCCTTTTAAAAGAAGGTGATGATGTAGTAATCCTGACTGATATTTTAGGCGATGAAGATCATGCCGGTGATATGGATTTCAAAGTCTGCGGCACGGAAAAAGGAATCACGGCCATGCAGATGGATATTAAAATTGACGGTCTGACTGAAGATATTTTGAGAAAAGCTCTGGATCAGGCTCGTGAAGGCCGGATTTTCATTATCGGTAAGCTGCGCGAAACTATTTCCGCGCCGAGGCCGGATATATCACAATACGCTCCTCGTATCACAACGGTAAAAGTAAAAGTGGATCAGGTAAGAAATGTTATCGGTTCGGGCGGTAAGAATATACGTCAGATTATAAGCGAGACCGGGGTTACTATTGATGTCGAAGATGACGGAACTGTAACCATTGCATCCAGTGATGCCGAAGCAGCGTCACGCGCGGTGATGATGGTTAAGTGGCTGACCGAGGAGGCCGAAGTTGGGAAAATTTATCGCGGCACAGTAAAGAAGATTGTAGATTTCGGTGCGTTTGTCGAAATTTTGCCGGGAACGGAAGGTCTTCTGCATATATCGCAAATCGCCAAAGAAAGAATCAATAAGGTTACCGACGTATTGCAGGAAGGCGATGAAGTCATGGTGAAAGTTCTGGAAATGGACAAGTCCGGAAAGATTCGTCTCAGTCGTAAAGAAGCTCTGGACGCAGAAGTTAAATAAATTGTAATGAGACCCAAGCTTCAGAAACAAAGTGAACTGAAGCTTGCTGGACGAATTATACCAGGCGCGTAGCGCCCTGGCATAACGAACGAAGTGAAGTTTGAAGCGTTAGTCGAATCAATGACATTCGCTGAAAATGAGTGAAACGAAATTTGAAGCGTAAATGAAATTGATCTCAGGAGCGAAGCGACGCTGGACAATCCCGCGAAACGGAGGTAAAATACCCAGCAACTTGCTGCGAAATGCTTTCAAAGCTTGCTTTGGGGCTCATGCCCGTGATTTTCGACTCGCAATAATTCAAAACACAGCCGTTCTGTATCCATAACTTAAATCGATACAGAACGGCTCTCACCATAAGAATATATATTTGTGTGTTGCCTTTTCAATTTTATAGTTAACTGATAAATATTCCCAATTGGGGAAAAAATGGAAAAAATAAAAGTTTGTATTCAACGACTGGCGGGCAACGAAGATATTCCTTTACCCCAATACATGACTAATCAGTCTGCCGGGATGGATATCTTTGCAGCAGTTATTGAAGAAGAGATTATTTCGCCTGGCCAACGGACAAAAGTACCGACGGGAATTGCAGTGGCCCTGCCCGAAGGTTACGAAGCACAGATAAGGCCGCGCAGTGGACTGGCGTTGAACAATGGAGTGACGCTTCTTAATTCCCCAGGCACAATTGATGCTGATTATCGCGGAGAAATTGCGTTGATTGTCATTAATCACGGGGAAGAACCGTTTGTTGTTAAAAGAGGTATGCGTTTAGCGCAAATGGTAGTGCAAAAAATTTCTCAAGTGAATTGGGTGGAAACTACAGAGCTAAATAATACGTCACGAGGCAGCGGCGGATTCGGCCATACTTAAAGTTTATGAGGTGTTGCCCCAAGATTTATTAGCCCAAAACGCTTGCAATGGCGGCTCAAACGAATAGCTTTGGGGCAACAGACCGCTAGATGAAATCCTTCTTAATTTTTGCAATTGATACTAAACAGTGATATAGAAGAAGCATAAATTTATTCCATACCCAAGATTAAAATATGAAAAAATTCAAAGTTAAAAAAACATTTAAGGAAATCAACGAAAAGATAAAAGATGGACGAGCTGTAGTTGTCACAGCCGAAGAGATGATTGATGTTGTGGGAAAACATGGCGCAGTTGAAGCCGCCCGGAAAATTGATGTTGTTACTACCGGGACTTTCAGTGCGATGTGCTCTTCGGGAGCTTTTCTTAATTTCGGCCATACTTCTCCCCGCATCCGAGCATCCAAAGTCTGGTTAAATGATGTTTCCGCTTATGGCGGGATTGCCGCCGTGGATTGTTATATAGGCGCGACAGAAGTAGTGGAAAATGATCCGCTCAACAGCGTTTATCCCGGTGAATTTAATTACGGTGGCGGTCACGTTATCGAAGACCTTGTTTCCGGCAATGTAGTCAAGCTGCGCGCCGAAGGTTATGGAACGGATTGCTATCCAGCGCGGAAGTATGAAAGAAACATAACGATAAATGATTTACAGAATGCTATTTTATTTAATCCGCGCAATGCTTATCAAAATTACAATTGCGCCGTTAATTTATCTGACAGAACAATTTATACGTACATGGGAATGCTCCGTCCGCAAATGGCCAACGCAGCCTACGCGACATCGGGGCAATTGAGTCCCTTGTTTAATGATCCTTATTACCGGACAATAGGTGTTGGCACGCGGATATTTTTAGGTGGAGCACAGGGATTTATCGCTTGGCCCGGCACCCAGCACAATCCCAATGTACCCCGTGGCGCAAATGGTGTTCCTAAACAAGGAGCCGGCACAATTGCCGTTGTGGGTAATTTAAAAGAAATGATTCCGGAGTGGCTGACTGGAGCGAGTATTTTAGGCTATGGAGTTTCATTGTTCGTAGGGATAGGTATTCCTATTCCCATTCTGGATGAAGAAATGGCTCTCTTTACAGCTGTGAGAGATGAGAATATTTATACCCAGATTTATGATTACAGCATGGATTACCCTAAGGGAGTAGCTAAACCTTTGGCGGAAGTCAGTTATAAAGATTTGCGCAGTGGAACGATAACCATTGGCGAGAAAAAAGTTATCACTGCTCCTCTATCCAGTTATTATAAAGCCCGACAAATTGCTAACATCCTAAAGGAATGGATTGAAAGCGGCAAATTCATACTGGGCGAACCACAACAGATTTTACCTTCCGTGCAAATCTAATTATTATAAGTTATTCATTGTTGAAACTCCAATTCCGAAAGCGAAGCGCAACGGAATTGGTAAGTTGAACAATCCCGCTAAGCGGAGGGTTTGATACCCCGTAGCTTGCTGCGGAATCTGTTTCCAAAGCTTGCTTTGGGGTGCATACCCGTGATTAAACCCTTTTAATTTCTCAGCAATTTTCAAGTTTTATTTATTATCATACTGCCCAATGTCACTGTTTATTTGCCCTTTGAAGCCAGCCTTTAATAATTTTATGGGTCTAGACTAGATGAGCGCATTATTTTCTCATCAATTTTAATATAAGTGATAAATATTCTGCTTTCGGTAATTGAACCGGAACTCACACTCTTTAAGATGAAAATAAAAGGTTGCTTTGGGAATACCGTGAAACTTCATGAGTCTCCTTTTTGCATAGGACCGGAATGATTCAATGCCATTAATATGTTTTTTGCCATTGGCAAATTCATTCTTTCCATGATGCACACGATAATGCTTTTTGTATCCCAAGTCAACCAAACCATTGTAACCGCGCCAGGCAGTCGGAATGAATAATACTTTCCGGGTCTACTTTGCCGCGAATGATGGCCTGCAAGGTCTTCCGGGCACAGTCGAACAATTTCCGTATCGACCTTGCCACCTCTTTGGAGAAGGCCAAAAACAGGGGTCTTGTTATAAGCACCGCGACCTCGCTTACCTTTAACTCTTTTGGCTCCGAAGTATGATTCATCAACTTCTAGTTCTCCATGAAAGGGAGATGATTACTCGCAGTATTCGGCAATCCTTTTTCTGATCAAGAGCAAATAACGGTTAATCGTATTACGGTTAAGACCGGTTAAAAAAGAGATTTTATGGGCGTCCAAATCAAGAGAAAATACTGTACCAACTCTCTAAATTTGGCCTCTGAAATTCTTGAACGTTTTATGTACCTGTTACTTATTGTCATGACTAGCTTTTTAGCACTTTTAGTGCTGCTCATCTAGTCTAGACCCTTATTTTAAACTAACAAATATTAAGCAATATTAATAAACATTAAACAATATTACTTGACATTTCCATAAAATTATAGTTTTTTAATAATCAAATGAGGTATCGCTTTAATTTATGGCGGATAATATAAAGAAAAATCACGTAAAAAAATTTCGAGAAACAATTCCTTTAAGTGTATCTGAATTGGCGAGAAAGGCGGAATTGACCCCGCAAACAATTGCCAAAATGGAGAAGGGCTTGTCTACAAGAAAGAATTCGGAATTGAAAGTAGCAAAGGCATTACAGAGACCATATGAGGAAGTATTTCCTTGAAAAGGCAGGTACATTATAAATTCCTCCGCTTTGGACAGGGGAGGATTGATTCTAAATGAAGATAGGAAGATATCTGGTTGTATTTTTACTGTTGATGGCGCTTTTGATAACGTTTGGCAATGGGGGGTTTGTTGATAATTATTTAATGAGCAAACGACTTGCTCAGTTAAAGTCGCAGACCAATGAGATAACAATAGAGAACAACGAATTGAAAAAGAGAATACTTTTATTACGCAACGACGTTAATTACATAGAAGCGATAGCCCGCAATGAATTAGGTATGGTTAAAAAAGGAGATATTGTTTATCGGTGGGCAAAATGACGTGTGAAGTATGTTTTGTTTAGTTAAAAACGATATGATGGTGCTTTAATGCTAGACTTAAAAGAAATTTTTTCGAGTCAAAATAAACTTGTTGGTTTAGATATCGGTTCAAGTTCTTTAAAATTAGCCGAAATCATCAGTAGCTCTCGTGGTCATGTTCTTAACCGTTTCTTGCAGATTCCCTTACCCAAAGGCATAATTGTAGACGGTGTTTTAGCTGATTCCAATGCATTATCTTTGAAAATCAAAGAACTCTTCCAGCATTCTGGTTGCAGGCGCAAAGGAATAGTAGCTTCCCTTGCGGGAAATGCAGTCATTATAAAAAAAGTAACATTGGATCAAATAAATGAAACAGAATTACGCGATTTGATCCATGATGAAGCGGGTAAGTATTTGCCCTTTGATAATATGGACGATGTTAATTACGATTTTCAGATTTTGGGTGACAATAGCTATAATCCCAATCAAATGGATATTATTATTGTGGCAGCCAAGAAAGATATGGTCAATAGTTATCTTGAGGCGGTCACAGCAGCTGGCTTGAATGTTATGATTATGGATGTAGCACCTTTTGTTTTGGAATCTGCGTATGAAGCTAATTATGAATTTGATAATGATGAAATTGTTGTAATTATCAATATTGGAGCGAGCACTACCTGTATTAATGTTATGAAAGGTGGCATGTCAATTTTTACGAGAGATTTTGCTTTAGCTGGTAACTCTATTACTGAAAGTTTGCAGGAAAAATATAAAGTAACTTTTGAGGAAGCAGAAAAAATCAAAATTGAAGGCATTCCTGATAATAGTGATGGGGACGACTTGGATTTAAAAAACAGCATTCTGGATTTTGCCCAACCGATTTGCTTAGAAATTGAAAGATCCATTGATTATTTCCGTTCAACTTTTGGTGGCGAATATATCAAGCACGTATTGCTCGCCGGTGGATCGGCTAATATTTACAACTTAGCCAAAAGTTTATCAGAGAAGCTAAATGTGAAAACTGAATTAATCAACCCGTTTTTAAAAATTGGCTATAACAAAAGAAAGATCGACACAAAGAAGCTGGAAAGCATAAAACCAATTGCTGCAACCGCTATAGGTTTAGGTTTAAGGAAAATGGACGACAAATGATTAAGATTAATCTTTTACCCTATCGCGAAAAGAAGAAAAAGGAAAATCTTGTCCAACAAATATATATTATCGCAGGTTCATTTGTTGTGTTTATTCTTTTGCTTGTTTGGCTGCAAGTTTGGACAAATTCTTCCATTAATGATTTAAAAAGTCAGATAAAAGAATCGGAAAATTTGTTGGTTGATTTAGATAAAAAAATAGGTAATTTAGAAAAATTTAAAGCTAATAAAAAAGAGTTGGAACAAAAATTAGGGGTAATTGCAACCTTAGAAGAAAACCGTTTGGCGCCAGTAAAGACTTTGGACAACCTAGCCATGCTTGTTCCCGCAAACGATATTTGGCTTGTTAAGATAACTCAAAAAGATGAAAAAGTTACCATTGAAGGGATTGGAAGAGATAATATAGTCGTTGCCGATTTTATGAAAGATATTGAAAAATTTGATCCGATAAAGTCAGTAGACTTGATATCGTCAAAAAAGACGGATATTTCCGGCATTACTTTGCAGCAGTTTAATTTTTCCTGTATTTTGAAAAAAGGATTCTAGTATATGGCCATCACATTGAACGATATAAAAAAGATGTCTATTCAGGCCAAGTTTCTGTTTATAATTTTGATTATTTTCCTTATTGGTTATTTGGATTGGTTTTACTTTTTATCTTCAGCAATGGAAGAGAAAACTTCTCTTAATGAAAAATTAGTAGAGATGCAGGGGAAAATTAAAGAAAAAGAAAAAATTGCCATGGAGATTAATAAATACATGGCTGACGTTGCGGTATTAAAAGAAAATTATAAAACAGCCCTACTAAAACTTCCCGACCAGAAGGAAATTCCCGCCCTTTTCCATTCTGTTGCCTTGGCAGGCAAAGATGCGGGTGTTGAATTTCTGTTGTTTGAACCCAAGGCCTCGGTACCCAAAGTGCTGGACAAACAGCCCTCCGGAATAGAAAAAACAGCGGCATTACTAAAGCCTTCGGATCAAAAGCAAAGTGAACAGAAATCTGCAGACAAACCGGCAGATGCTTCTAATGCTAAACAGCCTGCTGTTGCTGATGGCAAGAAAGCTACTGAGCATCCACCAGAGCCATTTTACGAAGAAATACCCGTGGGGGTAACCGTGATAGGTACTTTTCAGAACATCCTTTCCTTTTTTGAAAAAGTGGCCAAATTGCCGCGAATTATCAATGTTTCCGATATTTCCATGGGAGATAGGAAGGATGTAAAAGGAAGGGGACAGCTTATCACTGCATCTTGTACGATTAAGACGTACATGTTTATTGATAAAAAAGAAAAAGTAAGTGAAAAAACAAAATGAAAAAAATAAAATTTGCAATTACCAGCACTTTTATAATTGTTTTTGTCATAGCGATGTTTTCTTTTGCTGCTGAAGTAAAGAAGGCTTTACCTGTGGTTCCTACTGTGCCTGTAGCGCCTGCCGTGGTGCCAACGCAAATTCAACAGCCGCCGCCACCTGCGCCAGCTTCAATAGATAATTATAGCTATAATCCATCAGGGAAACCGGATCCTTTCAAGCCTTTCATTGTAGTAGATATTACTGCTGTAAAGCAGAAAGTGGTAAAAAAAGCAGAAGCTTCTATGTTCCCGTTGCAAAGGGCTGAAACTGAAAAATATAGAGTAGTAGGAATTGCCGGTGATAAAAATTATCGTGTGGCTATTGCTGAAGATGCAGCAAAAAAGTTTTATCCGTTGTTCATCGGGACACATATTGGTTTATATAATGGTAAGGTAATTGAAATTATGGCTGATCGCGTCATCGTCGAAGAATATGAAACAAAAAAAGCAAAAAGGGTAATTTTAAAACTGCGCAAAAATTAAAATGAGGTAAAAACATGAAAAAATATTTACCTAATAAACTTCTTATTTTTATAATTATTATTTGGATTTTTACATGTGTTTCAGGAGCTTCTTTGGCTGCGGAAACAACAGATGAAAACAAAGCACCTGAAAACAAGGCGGAGGATGTTATCGCCAATGTCGGGCATTTGGAAAATGTTTTATTGGCGAAATTGCCCGGCAAAGAGAGGATTCAACTTGTCGTCTCCCAGCAGCCGGTCATTGATGTAAAAAGTAAGATTAATGGCAATTTTCTGATTAAGTTGGAAAATATGATGGTGCCTGAAAACCTATGCCGCCCCTTGGGAGAAGGTGAATTAAACAATATTATAAATGTAACGCCGTCGCAACAATTAATAAAAGGTAAACAATGGGTTTACCTAACTATTGATATAAAAAAGATTGTTCCTTATGCAATAAGACAAGAAGGGCAGAATTTGTTCATTGATTTTAATGTCTCCGGTTTAGGGAAAAAGAAAACCAGCGCTTCTTCGAAAATAACCGCAAAGAAAAAAGTGATCGCAAAAGTCAGCGCGGAAACTGCAAAAAAAACGGATGATATTGCAGAAAGTGAAGAAGCCAACGTAAAACCCATTAAAAAGGAAGCGGTAAAAAGAAATAGAATAATATCTATTGACTTTCAGGACGCAGACATAAGAAGCGTTTTGCGTCTAATGGCTGAATATGGCGATATCAGTATCGTTTCCAGTGATGAGGTAAAGGGCAATGTAACTTTATCCATGAAAAATGTTCCCTGGGACCAAGCTTTGGATACGATATTGGAAGTGAATAGTTTAACTAAAAAACAAACAGATAATATCATCACCGTGACAACTCTGGAGAGAAAGAAGAAAGATGAAGCCGACAAAGTAAGGGCCTATGATGATAAAAATAAAGCGGACGATGAGCGAAAAGCCAGAGAACAAAAGATGTTGGCGGAAAAAGGTTTATTAAAGCAGGTGTTAATTGAAGCGAAAATTGTCGAGGCAAGCGAAGACTTTGTCAGAATTATCGGAGTACAATGGGGTTTTGGAACTCAGAACACGATTCACGCAGGCAGCACTTACGGACTAGGTGTAATGGGCGGCAGCAATATAGTGTCAACAAACCCGGTTGCATCAACTTATCCCTCTGAAATTGGTATGAAGAGTTCTACGGGAAGCAGTTTATCTATGGCGGCGGTAAATTTCCCCGCAGCTATAGCATCACCGTCCATTGGGCTAGTATTTGGCGGGGCGCATGGCTTTCTCGAAACCCAACTTGCCGCTCTGGAGACTAACGGTACTGGAAAATTAATTTCGGCACCCAAGGTTGTGACCATGGAGGGCATCAAGGCTATTATCAAGCAGGGAGCTGAAGTCCCATATACAACTCCGGCATCGGGCACCTCACCGGCAACGGTTTCTTTTAAAGAAGCTTTGTTGAGTTTGGAAGTGACGCCGAAAATAACCGATGAAGGAAAAATTTCTATGGAAATCAAGGCAAGCAATGATAGCCCCGATTATCAAAATGAAATTCAAGGCAATCCCCCCATCAAGAAAAGCGAAGTTGAATCAAAGGTTGTTATTAGTGATGGAGATACGGTTGTTATTGGTGGAGTTATGGCGACGAATGAAGTTTTATCGGACAGCGGCTGGCCCTTTCTTCAAAAAATCCCCGTTCTAGGATGGTTATTTAAAACCGAGGACAAAGAAACTCACAAAAAACAACTATTGATTTTTGTGACGCCCAAGATATTAAAAGGTGATACCTTTAAAGAGAGTGCGGAAAAAATTATAAATTGAAGTCTTCTCGACACTTACTTCTTATCTGTAACAGATTTTTACTTAGGTTAAAAAGGGTTGTTACTAAAATGAAACTAGCTATAAACAAAGTTGTTTTTTTATTTGTTTCCCTGACAATATTTCTTTGTTCTTCCTGCACTTATACCCCCTGGCACAGACAACAATCCGAAATCTTTTTAAATAAAGGAATTTCTTATATTGAAATAGGGCAATATAACAATGCCTTAAAAGACTTGCTGGAAGCTGAAAAATACTATTCCTACAATCCCAAAGTTCATTATTATTTAGGTATGTCTTACCATGGTAAAGACATGAAAGATAAAGCAATTGAGGAATTTAAAGAGGCAATTTCTTTGGATGAAGATTATTCCGAAGCACATA
>Ga0209777_10003801_pt1 | contig 18351 bp, 18 predicted proteins | sample FrelakmetHBP12HB_FD_187147 | JGI IMG/M metagenome (GOLD analysis project Ga0209777, IMG submission 187147) | Freshwater lake sediment microbial communities from the University of Notre Dame, USA, for methane emissions studies -HBP12 HB (SPAdes)... | ecosystem: Environmental > Aquatic >...
GGGTGTGGTGGTTGACCGAGATGCCGCCACAGATCCAGCGGTACGCGTCGTGCGCGTCGCACAGGCGTTCGAGTGCCCGCGCCGAGCCGACGTTCTCGAGCGTGGCGTACAGCCAGAGCGCGGTTAGGACCGCGGGATCGATCGGGGGGGCGCCCGGGGCCGTCGGTGGTGGCCCGGATGCGCGCGTAGACTGGAAAGGCAGGCAGAGGCCGGTCGATCCCAGTCTTTCATGCCGAGCGCCCGCACGTCGTCCTTGCCCAGCCCGGGCTCGGCCTGCGGCGATCGGACGGCGAGTTCCGCGGCCGCCGCCGTGCCCGGTTGATCAGGTGAGCCGGCTTCGGTCGCGTTCGTGCCGTCGATGACATGGGCGAGACCTTCCGCGCGCGCGATCTCACCGAGTCGGCCGTAGACCTGAGTCGGCCGTAGACCTCGGCCTTGCAGAAGTAGCATCTCGAGCGCGGGTTCGTTGCGTAGCGAGGATGATCGAGCTCGCGTGTCTCGATCACCCGCCATGACGCGCCATGAGATTCTGCCGAGACTCCAGCCCTTTTCGCGTCGGCTCGATCCCAGGCCGGCAGTGCGGCCGATTCCGCGGTGACGGCGACGCAGCGACTGCCCAGGACCCTCCACGTGACTTCGAGCAGGAAGCTCGAGTCGATGCCGCCCGAGAGCGCCAACACGCACGAACCGAGCTCCTCGACGACCTCAGCAGGTGGTCGAACCGGTCGACGAGCCGTTGAGCCTCAGAAATCGCCCCACGCACCTGCTGGAGGAGCTGCAGCGCCGGGGTACTGCTCGCGGTTGTCACACCGGCAGCTCGTCGGTGAATCGTCCGGCCCCGTCAAAGCCGATCGGTTGCGCCCCGCGGACGACCTCGCAGACGCCGGAGGCCAGGAGGTCGGGCACGAGTGGCGCGGAGGCATACAGCCACTCGAGGTGCTTGGTGTCCCTGATCCGGGCAATTCGAGCCTGCGATGCCGTCACCTTGATGCAGCACGCCAGCGCCACGTCAAGAGCCTCGCGATCGGTCTCGACGGTCAACGCCACCCTGGCCCCCTCGGGCGTCTTGGCGGTCACGCAGTTCATGTACGTCTTGGCTGCATCCATCCGCTCGACGGCCCGACGGAGGGCGACATCGGCCATGCCGATGCCGACCGCGTTTCCCTCGGTCTCGTCGGTCAGGTCGCGGACGACGATGCGCTGGATGGCCGGGCCGGACCCGGTGGGCCCCGCGTAGTAGCGGCCCACGACGTTGGAGTCCATGCCCAGCCCGCTGATGTCCTTGCCGATGAAGTCGAGCACCACCACGTCGATCGCGGCGAGCGGGAGGCGGGCCATGGCCGCCCGGGCCATGACCAGCAGCTCGCGCTCGCGCTCGGCCATGCGGCCGGCCGGCACCGCCTCAACATGCCGGAGCCTGGCGTGGCCGTTCTCCACCAGCGCCAGCCCGAAGGGGATGGGGGCGTGGGCCAGGGTGTACGTCGCGACTTCCGGGATCAGCTCGTGGAAGGTGGCGAATCCCTGCCGATGGAAGGTGTCGGCGCCCTTCTGCTTGCCCAGGCCGATGGCGATCATCTTCATCAGACCGCTCTCGATCTCGCCGGTGAAGTCGGTGTGCGGCTTGACCCGGTTGATGGGCACGACCAGGTCCGCCTCCTCGAACGCATGGCGATCAAGGAAGACGGACACGCCGGGGCGCACCTCGCCGAGTTCCACGGTCTCCATGCTCGAGCGGATCTCGCAGTCGACCGCGTCCGCGGTGATCCCATAGGAGGCGAGCACCTCGAGCTGGCCGTCGGCGGTGGCGCCGCCGTGGCTGCCCATGGCGGGCACGATGAACACCGTGGCGCCAGCCTCGCGTACCCGCTCGGCTGTGGCCGCAACGACCTGGTCGATCCGGTCGATGCCGCGGCTGCCAACGGCCAGGCAGACTCGCGCCCCCGGCGTAATGGCGGACATGATCGGCTCGAGCGCCGCGTGCACGGCAGCGCGGACGTCCCCGATCTCGGTCGCGTCAATCCGGTGGTGCACCAGGGCCCATGCTGGCAGGCTGCCGCCGGCGAACTCGGTGAAGCGGGGTCGGCCGCCGGACTGGCCCGTCATCTCGTCGGGCTCGATGAGGGTCGGCGGGTCGCTGAGCTTCCCGCTGCTCGTGTCCGACCGGCGACGATCGGCCTCCTTCATCCGCCAGCCTCCCTGGTCTCCGTCAAGTCCGCGGCTTACCGCTGAATCCGCGCCGAGTTGCCCTGCGCCAGTGCCTGAACCTGCGCGAGCGTCGCCATGGTGGTGTCGCCCGGAAAGGTCGCGATGAGAGCTCCGTGGGCCCATCCCAGGCGTAGGGCCTGGTCGGGCTCGGCGCCGGTGAGCAGCCCGTAGAAGAAGCCCGCGGCGAAGCCATCGCCGCCGCCCACCCGATCGTACACGTCGAGTTCCATGGTCGGCGCCACGTACGACGTGCCGTTCACCCAGGCGACCGCGCCCCAGGAGTGCCGGCTCGTCGAATGCACCTCCCGCAGCGTGGTGGCAACCACCTTGACCCTCGGATAGCGCGAAACCACCTGCGAGATCATGCCCAGGAAGGCGCTCGGATCCAGGCCCGAGGACGCGGCCTCGGGACCCGGGATGCCTAGGCCCTTCTGGAGATCCTCCTCGTTGCCCACCAGGACGTCGACGTGCTCGACAATCCGCCGCATGACCACCTGGGCCTGCGCCAGCCCACCCTGGGCACCCCAGATCTTGCCGCGGTAGTTGAGATCGAAGGAGACCACCGCACCAGCGTCATGGGCGGCCGTCATGGCCTCCACGACGAGGTCGGCGCTGGACGGCGAGAGGGCGGCGAAGATGCCGCCTGAATGGAACCAGCGCACGCCACCATCGAAGAGCTTTGCCCAGTCGAAGTCGCCGGGTGCCAACCGCGCCGCCGCCTCGTCGGCCCGGTTGTAGAAGACCACGGGCCCCCGCACGCCGACCGGACGATCGCTGTAGACGGTCGCGATGTTCGGCCCCCGCACGCCATCGTGAGAGTACCGGCGGTAGATGGGGCGGACTCCCATCGCACGGATTCGCTCGTCAACGAGATCCCCGATTGGGTAGTCCACCATCGCCGTGGCGATCCCCGTGCGCAGGCCGAAGCAGTCCGCCAGGTTGGCGGCGACGTTGTACTCGCCGCCGGAGACATGGATGGACGCCTCACGGGCCTTGCGGAAGGGCACGATCCCGGGGTCGAGGCGGAGGGCCATCCCCCCGAGGGCCAGGAGATCGAGCGCACCACGCCCCGGGATGGCGAGTCCGTACGTCGCACCGGAGTCATGGGTCATCGCACGTGTCCCCGGAACGCTGACGGCCAGCCGCATGTCCTCACACCTTCTTCTCCAGGTGGCCGCCGAAGCCAAAGCGCATCGCCGAAAGCACCCTGTCTCCGAAATCAGACTCGCCGCGCGAGGTGAACCGCTCGTAGAGCGCGGCGGTCAGGATCGGAGCCGGCGCCCCCACATCGATCGCTGCGATGCTCGTCCAGCGACCCTCGCCCGAGTCGGAGACACGGCCTGAGAAGTCGGCAAGATCGGGGTTCTGGAGGAGCGCCTGCGCCGTGAGGTCCAGCAGCCATGAGGCGACGACGCTGCCACGCCGCCAGACCTCGGTCACGGCCGGCAGGTCGAGGCGGTACTGGTACAGCTCCGGCTCACGCAAGGGTGTCGTCTCGGCGTCGATCTCGCGCTCGTTCAGGCCGACGTCCGCGTGGTGAAGGATGTTCAATCCCTCCGCGTACGCTGCCATCAGTCCGTACTCGATGCCGTTGTGGACCATCTTGACGAAATGGCCGGCCCCCGACGGACCGCAATGCAGGTAACCCTGCTCCGCGGTGCTGGGCTCGCCTCCCCGACCCGGTGTTCGTGCAGCCGTCGTTACCCCGGGGGCCAGCACGGCGAACAGCGGGTCGAGGCGCGCAACCGCGTCGTCGGGACCACCGATCATCAGGCAGTACCCACGCTCCAGGCCCCACACGCCGCCGCTCGTGCCGCAGTCGACGTAGCGGATGCCCGACGCCCCGAGCGCCTTTGCGCGGCGGATGTCGTCGCGGTAGCAGGAGTTGCCGCCGTCGATCACGATGTCTCCTGGCCCGAGCTGCGGGGCGAGCTGGTCGAGCGTGTCGTCAACCGAGGCCGCGGGCACCATGAGCCAGACGACGCGGGGCTGCTGCAGCTTCGCGACGAGGTCCTCAAGGGAGGCTGCTCCCTCGCTGAGGGCCCGATCGTCGAGCAGGCCCTCTACCGTCTCGGCGTGCCGCGCATAGCCGACGACCTCGTGTCCGGCGCCGATCCAGCGGCGCGACATGTTCGCGCCCATGCGCCCGAGCCCGACGAGTCCCAGCTTCATGGGAAGGATGCCTCCTTCTGCTGCTCTTCCAGACGAGGAGCCTTGCCGGTTCGGGTCATATCGACATGGCGCTGAAGCCGCCATCGACCCGCACGATCGCGCCGGTCACGAACGAAGAAGCCTGAGTAGACGCGAGCCAAATCGCCGTCCCGACGAGTTCGCCAGGCTCGCCGAGCCTCGCTGCCGGCGTGTGCCTGAGGATTGCGCCGACCCGATCCTCTGACAGCAGCCGGCGGTTCTGCTCGGCGGGGAAGAACCCAGGCGCAATCGCGTTGACACGGATCCGGTGCGGCGCCAGCTCGCGTGCAAGGTATTGCGTGAGGTTGTTCACGCCCGCCTTCGAGACAGAGTACGTCGGCACCCTTGACAGTGGGGGGCCCGAGGACGCCGACGAGAAGTTGATGATCGAGCCACCCTCGCCACGCTCGACCATAGCCCGCCCGAATACCTGGCACGCCAAGAAGACCGAGGTCAGGTTCGCGTCCAAGATGCGGTGCCACTCCTCGAGGTCGATGTCGAAGAATGGCGTCGCGCTGTTGACTCCTGGCGCATTCACCAGAACGTCCACCGGGCCCAGGCCTTCCTCGACCTCATGGAGTGCCGTCTCCAACGAGTGACGATTCGTGGCGTCCACCAGAACGCTGACCGCGCGGACGCCCTCGGCTTCCAGAGCGACCAACCGAGCATTCGCGCGCTCCGGCGAGCGACCCATGACCGCAACGGCGGCGCCCGCGGTTCCGAGTCCGTGGCACAGCACTCCCCCGAGTACGCCGGTACCGCCAATCACCGCCACGACGGTCCCACGCAGATCGAAGAGATGCATTCGCCCCTCCACTATGGGTTTGCCCAGCAGCGAGCTCGAACCCAGGAGCCCGCAGAGTTTCGGCCCGCACTCCGCACGCCCACACCCCTTGGCGGGCTCCACGAGGGTGCGCATCGTTCACCGTCCCAACCTTAGCCCCGTTCCCTCTCGTCAACGGTGCCTTCAGTCACAGTGGCTGCCTGGAGGGTCCATCGGTCCAGGGCCTGTGCCCTGGGCCGTTGTGGAACCCCGGGCAGCTGATTGGTCTTGACGAAGAGACCTCCCGACCTGCCACGCTCGAACACCAAGGGGGGTTCCGAGAGGTCAGGATCGTAGAACCGCGCGCCGGGCGCGACATCCGATGGGTAGCGGATGTTGTCAAGAGTCGCCAACTCGGCGCAGATGGCCGCGCCAAGCGCGCTTTCCAGCATGCCCCCGACCCAACATGGCACACCGGCGCCGGCACACTCCTCGATGATCCGGATCGCCGACGTGAGGCCGCCGACTCTGCCGGGCTTGACGTTCACGTAACGACAACTCCCCAAGGCGATCGCGTGCCTAGCGTCGTCGACCGACCGGATGCTCTCGTCCAGACAAATGGCGGTCTCGAGCTCCTTCTGAAGCTGCGCGTGGTCGATCAGGTCACCGTAGCCCAAGGGCTGCTCGATCATGCTCAGGCCTAGCCCGTCCAGCCGCTTGAAGAGCGGCAGATCGTTCAACGTGTATCCGCTGTTGCAGTCAACGTGCAAGGTCAGGTCCGGAAAGGATCGGCGCACGGCGGCGACGACATCGAGGTCCCACCCGGGTTCGATCTTCAGCTTGACTCTGCGGTATCCCTGCTCGATTGCCATGCCCACGGCCGCCAGGACCTCGGCGACGGTGTCCATCACGCCGATCGCTTCGCCGACCTCGACATCTGTCCTAGTCCCTCCGAGCAGCTCATGCAACGGGCGGTTCGTCCGGTTTGCCTCGAGCAGCCACCAGCCAAAGTCCAGTGCCGCCTTGGCGAAGTAGTTGCCCTTGAACCGTCCGAGCGCCGCTTGAAGATCCTCGCCGGACTCGAATTCTCGACCCACTACGACCGGCGCCATCCATGCCTGGAGGCACGCAAATGCCCCACCTGCCCATTCGGGGCTGTAGCTCGGCGCAGCAAAGGGAGTCGATTCTGCCCACGCTTCTCCGGAGTCACTTATCAGGCGGACCAGCACCCCGTCGACGGAGTCGAGGGCACCGAATGCAGTGCGGAACGTACAGGCGGCAAGGGGCATCCGCACGTGTCGAAGCTCGACTCTGAGGATCCTCATGGGTGACCTCCTGACCCTCGCGCCCTGTCAGACTGGAGGGTCGATATGGCGGGATCAGGTGGGCATGGGCTCCTGCCGCCGGATCGATGACGCGTTGATGACGCGTTCCTGAGATCGGGGAACCCTCGACCATACCGAAATCTAGCCCGCCATGACATTGCTCAACGACCCCGCCGTCGCCGTCGGCTCGTAGATGGCATCGAGCTCCGCCACACTCCGCACAACGATCGTGTCGGGCTGGCCCGGGTGCGTCTGGCGGAAGCCGCAGGAGTCGAAAATGGCGAGCTCCGTTGGCTCGAGGACCTGCTGCCCGTCGGATTTGCCCTCGATCATGTCGATCAGCATCTCGACCGCGATCCGAGCGATCTCGTGCATGTACATTCCGACGGTCGTGAGCCTCGGCGTGGTAAATCGGACGAAGTCCAGTCCGTCGGCGCCCACGACAGCAAGATCCTCAGGCACACGCAGTCGCCGCGCGTGAAGCTCCGCCAGCGCGCCGAAGGCCATCCGATCTCCGGCGACGAAGATTGCCGTCGGGGGAGACTGGTTGCCGAGTAGGCGCGCGACGGCGTCCATGCCGCTCTGCTCGAAGGCATCGCCTACGTCGACGAGGGGCTCTCGCCCGGCCCCCGCCATGAACTCGAGGTACGCCCGAAGCCGTTCCTGTGCGTTCCAGCCCCCGGGCAGGCCCGCGATGTGTGCGATCCGACGGTGGCCGAGCCGCCAGAGGTGCTTCATCGCGAGCACGGAGCCCGCGTAATCGTCGGCGTTCACCCACCCGGTTCTTGGCCGTTCGTTGAATCCGGAGTTCACCGCGACGACGGGCAGCGGGATCTCCTGGACGCCGGCGTCGAGCGGCTGGGACAACCACAGGATCCCGTCCACGGCCCCGCTATTCCAGACATGCCGGTGGCGGGGATCCGAGAAGGGCTTGGCGGTGGCGACCTGCAACAGCACGCTGTAGCCCCGCATCGACGTCGCTTCGTCGATGCCGCTCAGGGCCTCCGAGATCTTGAGGTTTGAGAATCGCCGTTCCTGGTGCTCCCGCCCGGCGACAGGTGTGACCACCGCGATCGTCTCAGTCCGGCCTCGGCCCAGCGCTTTCGCCGCCGCGTTCGGCTGGTAGTCGAGCAGGCGCGCGGCATGTCTGACTCGAGCCTCCGTCGCCGCACTGATCCGGATGGCGCTGCTCTGGCCGTTCAAGACTCGGGACACGGTCCCCTTCGACACGCCGGCTGCCGCGGCGACATCTCGCAGAGTCGCCCTCATCGGTTCCAACTGGCCCCTTCCACCACTGCCCTCAAGCTCGATACCCTCGGGCGCTTCCCCCAGCGAGGATAGACACAAGTGTTTGCTACCTTGACATCGAGCCCTGCGAGGGTACAGTACCACAGGTACACAACCGGTTGCCCTCAACCGTTTGTGTGGTCTGGTTCACTTGTAGTCCGAAAAGGAGGAGGATCATGAGACCAGTCCTACGCGTGGCGGCCCTCGCGACTGTCGGCGTACTAGCGTTGTCGGCCTGCAGCAGCGCCGCAACCACGGCTCCCACGGCCCCGGCGGCGGCTCCCACGGCCCCGGCGGCGGCTTCCACGGCCCCGGCGGCGGCTTCCACGGCCCCGGCGGCGGCTTCCACGGCCCCGGCGGCGGCTACTCCGTGCAAGTCTGGCAAGCCCGCGCCAACCATCGCGCTGATCATGCCGAACAACGACGACCCTCAGTACGAACAGCAGCACGTCCCCGCGTTCAAGGCAGCAATCGCTGCAATCTCGCCTGACATCAAGATCCTGAATTTCAACTCCGAAGCCAGCGTCCAGATGCAGCAGACGCAGGCCGAGTCGGCGATAACCCAAGGGGCGCAGGTCATCAGCCTTGTGCCGAACGACATCAAGGCCGCGGCGACGATCGCTAATGAGGCCAAGGCGGCGGGCGTGAAGGTCATCGCCCTAGGGCGTCTCATTCAAGGTGCACCTGTCGACGCCCTTATCTCGTACGACCCCGCGTACATCGGCCAGATTCAGGGCAAGGCACTCGTTGCCGCGATGAAGGAGCGTGGCCTCCAGGACAAGATGATCGTAATGCTCAACGGGGCGCCGTCCGATGACCTTGCGGTTGGCTTCAAGAAGGGCGCGCACGACATTCTTGACACGAGCGGAATCAAGATTGGTGCCGAGTATGACGACATCGACTGGACGCCTGCAACAGCTCAAAGGCAGATGGAGCAGGCCATCACGAAGCTTGGAGCCGAGAACATCGGTGGGGTCCTTGCAGTGACCGACGGCGTGGCCGGAGCCGCCGCCGCAGCGATGAAGATGGCGGGCATGGATCTCACGAAGATCCCAATGACCGGACAGAACTCGGACCCCGATGGCATCCAGCGGCTCCTGATCGGCGAGCAGACCATCGACGTGTACCGCTCCCTCGTCAAGGACGAAGGAGTAAATGCAAAGCTCTCGGTTGCGCTCGGGTGCGGGGATCCCTTGCCGGCCGATCTGATCAACGGGACGAAGAACAACGGGTTCATGGACGTCCCGGCGTACCTTGCGCAGACGATCTGGCCTGTCACAAAGGACACCATCAAGTCGGTCATCGTCGCTGACAATCCGAATTTCCTCGACCTGACCAAGATCTGCACTCCTACGTATGCCGCGGCATGTGCGGCAGCTGGTCTAACCCCGTAGCCCCACCTCGGCCTTTCATTCCATTCCTTTCTGAACATCGCCGCCGCTGGGCAACCAGCGGCGGCGTTGGGGAGAACTATGGTGTCGCAGGTCGTTCAATCCGGAGCCGCGGAGAGTGCGACGGATCTGCCGCTCCTTAGCCTGCGCGGAATATCCAAACGGTTCGGTGCTGTGCAGGCTTTGGCCAGCGTCGATTTCGATGTCTATCGTTCGCAAGTGGTGGCGCTCGTCGGCGATAACGGTGCGGGTAAGTCGACCTTGATCAAGATAATCTCCGGAGCGGAGAAACCAGATGAAGGTCGCATCGAGGTGGAGCAGCGTTCCGTCTCGATCCATCAGCCAGACGACGCCTCCAAACTGGGGATAGCCACGGTGTACCAGGATCTGGCCCTGTGCGAGAACCTGGACGTGGTCGCGAACCTCCACTTGGGGCGAGAAGTGACCCTCCCGGCCCTTGGGCCACTTGGGTGGATGAACGGGACGTCGATGGAACGGGCCGCGCGAGAGCTCCTGCGAGGGCTAGGCGTGAACATTCCCGAGGTGCGCCGGGCCGTCGCCGTACTGTCGGGAGGGCAGCGTCAGTCGATTGCCGTTGCAAGGACTTTGCTGGGCAACACGAAGGTAATCCTGCTCGATGAACCCACGGCGGCTCTGGGGGTGGCGCAGACACATCAGGTGCTGGCGCTGATCAGTGAACTTCGCGAACGCGGACTCGGGGTCGTTCTAGTGAGTCACAACCTGGGCAACGTTTTCGCGGTCGCAGACCGCGCGGTTGTGCTCTTCCTCGGCCGGAACAACGGGGTATTCGATGATCTGTCGAGGATTTCGCAAGAGGAAATCGTAGCAGCCATTACCGGAGTGGACTCCAAATCTCATAACAGCAGCCTTGAGGCGGACTCTCAGGGGACAGCTCGGCGGAGGAGAGGATGAGGGCACGAAGCGCCTTGCTCAAAGAGTCCGGGGCACGGCGCGCTATGGGCCTGGTGTTGGAGCGAACGCGGTCCAGCGATCTGAGCATGCTGCCGGTCGCCGTTGGGCTGGCTCTTATCTGGGTCGTGCTCCAAATGTTGAGCGACCACTTCCTGTCCGCCGGGAATCTATCCAATCTGGTAATCCAGATCACTCCGTACGGAGTGCTTGGCATCGGACTGTTTCTGTGCTTGGTCGTGGGTGAGATCGATCTATCCGTCGGCTACATGGGCGGTATGTGCGGCGCGATCTTTGCGGTTCTCACCGTAAACTCAGGCGTTGACCCTCTCGTCGCCTTGTTCTTAGCCCTCCTGGTCGGCGCCGCCATTGGGGCCTTCTACGGGCTGATTGCGACCCAGTTTGGCGTGCCGACCTTCGTTGTGACTCTCGGTGGGATGCTCGCGTGGCAGGGCGGACTCATCATCGTTCTCGGCAAGGAAGGCACTATCAACCTCCAGCCAAGCATTGTCACGAACATAATCTGGACCTTCCTTCCCCCAACTCTCGCCTGGGCGGCGGCAGCGCTCGTTGTCCTCATCTACGCGGTGCTTGCGTTTCGCCAGCGGGCGGATCGGCTCCGAGCGCGTCTGCCAGCGCTAACAGCTGGGTCCGTAGTGCTACGAGCAGTCGTGCTGGTGGTGGGAGAGGCCGTTGTTGTCGCCTTCTTCAACTCGGCTCGCGGGGTCCCGACGGCGTTGGTTGTCCTTCTCGTCGCTGCAACTCTGACGGAAGCATTCGCAAAGAAATCGAAATACGGCCGCCACATCTTCGCAGTCGGTGGGGACAAGGAGGCAGCTCGTCGGGCCGGGATCCACGTGGACCAGGTGAGGGTCGGGGTCATGATTCTCTGTTCCACTTTCGCGGCATTCGCAGGCGTCTTGTTTGCCTCGAGGCTCCTATCCGCCAGTCTGTCCTCGGGCGGCGGAGACACCTTGCTTAACGCGATCGCGGCCGTGGTGATCGGCGGTACGGCATTCACCGGAGGACGTGGGTCGGCCTATTCCGCCGTGCTGGGCATGTTAGTGATCGGATCTATTGCCAATGGGATGGACTTGCTGAGCCTCAATTCGGCAATCAGGCTGATGATCACGGGGGGCGTGCTTGTTGCCGCGGTTGTTATCGACTCGCTAAATCGCCGCTCCGTCCGACAATGAGAATGACTCGGTTGCTGCCGGTATGTCGTCGAGGAGGCCGAGGTCGAAGTCAATTGTCGACAAGGAGGGACAAGGGTGGGTGACACAGCGAGACAGCATCTTGGCCGTGAGCAGGCATACGAGTACGAGATGGTGGTCAAGGAGCCAAGGCTGCGCGTCTCAACCGGTGAGATCTTCAGCGTCGCCACGGAGGACTCCACGAATGGCTCGATTCGCTCTGTAGGCCAACTCCCGGTTTCCGAAGTCCTCGGACCACAGGCAATCCATCGCCAGTTCAATCCGTGCGCTGGACCGATCTTCGTGACAGGAGCACGACCGGGCGACGTCTTGGCAGTGAGGATCCACGACATCGAAGTCGATCAGCAGGGCGTGAACTGCTTCTTCCCCGACCACGGCCCGCTGGCCGATTCGGCGGCGTTTCCAGAATGTAGGGGGCCCTACACGAAGATCATCCGGCACCTCCCGGGCCCTAGTGGCACCACCTCGGACGGTACGGCCGTTCTGGACCAGAAGACACAGTGGCCGCTGCAGCCCCACATCGGAACTATCGGGACCGTCCCGGACCGACCAGTCGCCGCAGGGTCGGACACTTTGTTCGGCCAGACTAGACACGGCGGCAACATGGACTGCCGGGACATCTGCGCGGGGAGCGTCGTGCTGTTGCCCGTCGCCGTCGAGGGCGCCTTTCTCTACCTCGGCGACGTACACGGCACGATGGCCGACGGTGAGTTCATTGGGAACGCCGACGAGTGTCGCGCGCTCGTCACACTCAGCTGCGAGGTGGTCGCGCAGAAGTCCATCCCGTGGGTCCGAGTCGAGACGCCCGACGCGATCATCCAGCTGAACAGCTACCGCCCACTTGAGGCATCCGTGAAGCAGGCGTTCCTGTGGCTCATGGGCTGGCTCATGGACGACTATGGCTTCACCGCCAGAGAGGCCTACCTTCACCTCGGCCTCAACCCGGGCGTTCGGATCCGCGTCTACCAGCTTGTCGACGACGGGCGTTTCATGTACACGAGCGGCGTCTCCTTTCCTAGGAGCTCGCTCCCTCTGGAGACTAGGCCCTGGCCATAGGACAGCTTTCGTGCTTCCCAGAAGGTGCTGAGGTCGCGCGGGCGTCTGCCGAGGTAGGGCGTAAGGAGGCAACGTGAACGGATATCAGCAGTTCGCCGACCAAGTCCAAATGCTGGTCGGCAAGGTCGCCGCCGAAGAGGATGCGAAGATTCGACGTGCCGCAATCGCAATGGCCGACGAAGTCGCTCGCGACAAGCTCATCCACGTCATCGGGACCGGCGGCCACTCATTCATCGGCGCCGAAGAGGCCTTCATGCGAGCGGGTGGTCTTGCCTGCATCGACGCGATCCTCGATTTCGGGTTCTCCTTGCAGCACGGCGCGAGGCTATCGAGCGCCGTCGAGCGCACACCCGGCTACGCAACCGGAGTCCTCGGAGCCTGGGGCGTCCCGACCGGCAGCCTCATGCTAATCGTGAACGCGTACGGGATCAATGCCGCGACGATCGACACGGCATGCTACTGCCGGGACCATGGGATCACCTCCATTGCCCTCACGTCGGTCGAATTGCAGCGGGCCCTGCCGCCTGACCACGCCGCCCGGCACCCGAGCCGGCTCAACCTGTGCGACCTCGCCAACATCGTGATCGACACGAAGGTGCCGATGGGTGACGTGCTCCTCGCGCTCCCGGGCGTGCCCCAGAAGGTAGGGGCGGTCTCGACCATCGTCAATGCCCTGGTCGTTCAGCTGCTCGTAATCGAGACGGCGACGGAGCTCACGCGGCGCGGCATCGTGCCGCCGATCTGGAAGAGTGGCAACAGCCCTGGCGGCGACGAGGCGAATCGGGAACTTCTCGAGAAGTACGGACCTCGCGTGCGCATGTCGTGATAGAGGCTCGGAGTGATGGGACCCGCGTAGAGGACACCATGACCAACCTGGGCGCCGAAGCGGCGCGCTTCGTCGACGGCTATCTCGTCGAGACCGGTCTGCCCGTCCGGGTCGGGATCGACGGGGCGTTCATCAGCGAGATCGTGCACCGTGAGTCCGCCCCGCCGCGATGGATCGCGCCCGGCTTCATCGACTTGCAGGTCAACGGCTTCGGGGGCCATGACTTCAACCGAGACGCCCCAGATGCCAACTCCGTGGCCCGTGCTATTCAGGAACTCTGGCGGCACGGGGTCACGGGACTGTGTCCAACCGTCGGAACCCACTCCGAGTCGCACATGCGCCGGTGTTTCGAGGCAGTCGTTGCCGCCTCGGCGCGCGACCCCGTGATCGCACACTCCGTGCTCGGCATCCATGTCGAGGGCCCTCATATCTCACCTGAGGACGGACCCCGTGGCGCGCATCCCCGGGAGCATCTGCGCCCGCCCGACGTGGCCGAGTACGGGCGGTGGCAGACATCGGCTGCCGGCCGGATATGCATCGTAACACTCGCACCCGAGCTCGAGGGTGCTGTCGAGTACGTTCGGTCGATCGTCTCGGACGGCGTCATAGCCTCGATCGGACACACGGCGGCCGATGGCCAGCAGATCGATGCCGCGATCAACGCTGGTGCCCGTCTCGCGACCCATCTCGGCAACGGAGCCCACGCCCTTATCCCTCGCCACTCCAACTACATCTGGCCGCAACTCGCCGACGACCGGCTAACGGCTACGTTCATCTTCGACGGTCACCACCTGCCCCCGCCTTTGATCAAGGTCGTGCTCAGGGCCAAGGGCATCGAACGCAGTGTCATGGTCAGCGATGCCGTCGCACTCGCCGGGCTGCCATCGGGGGTGTACGACGGGTGGGGAAGCGGACCGGTGGAGCTCCTGCCCGGCGGGCGCCTCATCCTGAAGGGTACCCCGTACTTGGCGGGGGCGACCGTCTCGATCGCCGAGTGCCTGGGAGTTGCGATGCGCGACGGCGGGCTGCCCCTCCAGCAGGCGATCCAGCTGGCGTCGGCCAATCCCGCGCGCGTTCTCAGGCTCGACACCCCCACTGGGCGGGGGTCGGTTCGAGTCGGTGCCTCGGCGGACCTGACGGTCTTCACCGTCGATCCACTGTCCGCCCGAGTGACGATCCAAGAAACGGTGGTCGCTGGGATGACCGTCTATGAGAGGGCAGGAATCGGCGATCACATGGTGGTCGAAGCGACTCAGAGTCCTACCCACTGAGACCAGGAATGGTCCTAACCGAGTGCACGGGCACCTCGAGGTCGAAGTGCATCCGACCGCCCGAGAGGTCGGCGGGGTACTGCGGCCGCGGCGTCAGACCACCTTCGAGACCTCTTGTCCGGCCAGCCCTCGGTGCGACCCGCCCCGTTGCCGACTTTCGCGACCCGCCCAGGATCAGGCTCGTCTTGCTGGACGATGCGAGCTGGCAGCAGCAGGTCCACGACGGCGCTTCCGCGCGCCTCGAGCAGGTCTCGGCGCAGGTTATGGCCGCTTGCGTCCGCTTCGGAGTGACCCTGTCCTCGCTCCGTCATGCGGTCGGCATTCCGGCTCGCTGCAGCGCCCTGACTGGACCGATGACATCAACGGAGGACGTCGAGTCGGGGGCCCTTCGTTGTCGAGGTCTGGGCGGAGGACAGCCACACATGGGTGCTGACGGTGGATCCGACCTGGATGGCATTGGCCAGAAGTGCCAGGGAGCCGCTGTCGGTGGCTGGGGTCCAGAGAGCTGCAGTAAGCCTTGGGGACGTGATCCGCCGGGAGGGGTTCTGTGCATTTGCGACAGATGCGGAATCCAAGCTTGAGACGGTGGGTCCCCCTCCGTCTTCCTGCACGGTCGGTGGATGAGACACCGACGCGCTGTGGCCGAGGATTGACATGCTGACGAGGGCGAGACTCACCCCTTCATGCTACGGCTTGATGTCCTACTCGGAGACGGCTTTGGTGTGGGAGGCCCGCGCTGAATGGCGGGTCGGATGTTCCCACTGCCTGCAACCTCACAGCACATCGACGCTCCTCCCCCTGGACTTTTCACGACGCACGCCGCCGGGCCCTCTCTGAGCGAACTCGGTGCTGTGCCCGTGTGGGATGGCCACTCTCTCGAGATTGCAGGCGCCGGACGAGTTGTCGTTCTGACAGCCCGGTCGATGGAGGTAGATGAGTCTTGCTTATCACGACTGCGACGTATGGGAAGGTGCACGTCGAGGTGTACCGCACGCCCGCAGAAGCGGGAGGAGCCGCAGCGAAGGCTGCAGGCGATCACTTGAGGACGGCCCTGGGGAGACAGCGACAGGTCCGCGCTCTCTTCGCCGCCGCCGTCTCGCAGTTGGACTTCCTGGCCGGTCTTGCCCACGAGGCGGGGGTGGAATGGTCACGCGTTGAAGCCTTTCAGATGGATGAGTATTTGGGCCTTGCGGCCGGCTACCCAGCGTCGTTCTCTCACTGGCTTCGCCGGCATCTCTTTGAGGCCGTAGTACCTGGGCGCGTCGAATACATGCGCTCGGACTCCGCGGACCCTGCGGGAGAATGTCAGCGCTACGGGGAGCTGCTGACCGAGTCGCCGATTGACCTAGGGTTCTTCGGGATTGGTGAGAACGGCCATCTAGCGTTCAACGACCCATCAGTAGCGGACTTCACGGACCGGAAGGCGGTTAAGGTCGTCGAGCTGGATGCACGCAGTCGACAGCAACAGGTCAATGACGGGGCGTTTCCGGATCTGGCAAGCGTTCCACCGCGCGCAATCACTGTCACGATCCCGGTATTGATTGGCTGCCGGCGCGTCTCGGCGGTGGTCATCGGGTCTCGAAAAGCGGCAGCAGTGGAGCGGACGCTCAGAGGGCCAATAACCGAGCAGTGTCCGGCATCGATCCTGCGAGGCCATCAGGACGCAACCATTTATGTCGACGCAAACGCGTATGCGGCCTTGCTCGCGACGTGACGTCCGTTTGGAGCTTCAAGAGGGGGCGGGTGAAACTCCGGGCAGCGTGCATCGACCCGGGGCCCGCGGAGGCCTGCCGGAAGCCTCCTTGGGTACTGGCTCTCGGGCGTGCGGTACACGCGGCTCGGATGCCCGGTCCCTCGAGCGCACGCCGGTCTGCCGGGCCACAGCCAAGCGGGAAGAAGCGCCCCGGGTCGCGGCGCGCGCGTTCGGCGATGCCGGAGAACATGGCTCGGCCTAGGGCCGGCATCCGCCTCACGACGAATCGCATGGCCGCCGGCCTGAGGCCCGTGAGCGCCCACGGTGGCCCAACACCACTGATCACTGCGGCCGTGGCCACTCGCTCCGGAAGTGCCTGGCAGCAGGCGTAGACATAGGCAGCGCCAGCCGAGACGCCGAGGACGGCGACTTGGCGGAGCTCGAGATGGTCGAGGAGACGGACGACGTCGTCCGGCCGGTCGGTCAGCCGTCGGCCCGGATGCAGATCCGAGCAGCCCATCCCGGGACGATCGACACCGACCAACATCGCTCGGCTCCCGCGCGCAGCCGAAGCTACCAGCCCGGCCCCGAGACGCGACCCTGGCGAGCCGTGGAAGAACAGGACGGGCCGTCCGCTCGGATCGCCAAACACCTCGTAGCCCAACTGTCGACCATCGCGTAGGCCAATCATTTCGACAGTTCGGCCGCCGGTTTCGGCCCCGCTGCTCGCCAGGATTGCCGCGTTCATCCGGTCGATCGTCCGCCCGAATGGAGCACCGACACCAGAGCCGCATGGACCGATGCGCGCGACCCACGACCTCCGAGCCGACGGTCGGTTCGGCACTATCTGCTCATCGTGACTGCCGGGATCGCTCTGTTCAGCCCTCACCGGATGCTGGTGTCGTAGGTCACAACGAGGCCGACTGGCGACCCGGTCGCGCTGACCATGAACTGCAGCGGTAGGGCACTTCCGAGGAGACCGCTGACGGCCTGCGGCGTGAGCACGTATGCGCCTGCAGCTAGGGTGACGGTCCATCGGCCGTCGGTGTCGGTCGTAGCCCGCGCGACCGGGTGGCCGTCGTTGGCGGCGATGAGCAGGACGGCGCCGACCACCGGACGAGGTGCGCAGGCCGGGTCGGGCGGTGTCCGCTCGATCGGACAGACGGGACCGGCCACGGCCCGCCCGCCGACCGGCCGTCGGGCCCAAACCGGCCGGTGGTCCTGTCGCGTCGGTCCGGGAGGGCCGGCATGTTCACTTCACGTGCGATATCGCACGTGGATCGTGCGCCACCGGTCCGGCGGCCGGCCGCGGACGCACACCCGGGCAGCGCGGGGCGCCGCGCCCGCGATCCGTCGATCCGCCTAGGATTGGCTCGTGACCGGAGCTCAGCCGAACCGCCCCGCGGATCCGTCCTCGGTCGTCGTCGCCGGTCACATCTGCCTCGATATCATCCCCCAGCTTCCGGCGGATCCAGGCCGACGTGGCCTCAGGCCGGGTTCGCTGGACCTCATCGGTCCGGTAACCCTGGCGGTCGGAGGGTGCGCCGGCAACACCGGGATCGCGCTGTGCAGGCTCGGGCTGCGACCCACGTTGGTCGCGCGCGTCGGCGACGACGGGCTGGGGAGGGTGCTGACCGAACTCGTGCGCCGCGCGGTTCCGAGGGAGGCCGCTCACCTGGTCTCCGCAGCCGGTGAGATGACGTCCTACAGCCTGATCTTCAACCGGCCCGGGGAGGACCGGTCGATCGCGCACTTCCCGGGCGTCAACGACACCTTCGTCGCGGACGACGTCCCGCCGGAGCTCCTCCGCGCCGCGACCCTGCTCCACGTCGGGTATCCACCCCTCATGGCGGCGCTGGTCGCGGATGGCGGCCACGAGCTGGGCCGGCTGCTGGCCAGGGCGCGCGGGAGTGGCGTCGCCACGTCGCTGGACATGGCGAACGCGAACCTGGACCCGGGCGAGGGTCGGGTGAGATGGAGGGAGCTGCTCGAGCGCGTCCTGCCCGACGTGGACATCTTCCTGCCGAGCCTCGCCGAGGCCTGCCACCTGCTGGGGCGGCGCGTCCATCGGGACGAGCAGGGCGCCCCGACGCTGGCGTCCGTCGGGCGCATCGCGGACGAGCTGGTTGGCCTGGGCGTCGGGATCGCGGGCGTCAAGCTGGGCGAGCACGGGCTCTACATTCGGACTGCATCGGCGGCT
>Ga0209777_10003802_pt1 | contig 18348 bp, 16 predicted proteins | sample FrelakmetHBP12HB_FD_187147 | JGI IMG/M metagenome (GOLD analysis project Ga0209777, IMG submission 187147) | Freshwater lake sediment microbial communities from the University of Notre Dame, USA, for methane emissions studies -HBP12 HB (SPAdes)... | ecosystem: Environmental > Aquatic >...
TGTCCTTGCAGGAGAAGTTTTATGGAATGTTCACGACGTTGTTGCAATACCTCTGGGTTGCCAAGGGGTCTCATAGCTCATCACCTCCAACCCAGAGTATAGGACATTTATTATGCAGGTGTCAATAATGGAAGAATAGGCGGTTGCAGCAGATTATCTACTCAAGCTATACAACATTTTAAGATTACATTCATGTTAAAAGTCTGCACTCAGTTAACTTGAATGGCTACTCACTCTTATGACACGTAATGTGGAATTTAAAGAAAAAAGGCCCAACCACTATATTTAGCGGTTAGGCCCTGCTAACTTCAAAAGGATTTATGCCTCAGCCCTGCTAAAACTCTTTACTGTTTTTTCTTTCGCCTTGAAACAGTCCGCCCTTTTTTCTCCTGCTGGACCTGTTCGAGTACCTCTCTCCTTTTCATGCCCTTTAAATCAGAAAGAGCTTTCCGGATCCCGGGTTTCCGTAGCTGCAGGCGACCAGGTTTGTTTTCCCATATGGAGACAATGTTATCGCAGACGCCGAGAAGTTTTGCCAACCGCACTTGAGAAATACCAAGACGGCTCCGGAGACTGCGGACCTGCCTGCCTGTAATGCTAAAACCATCCTCTTTCAGTTTGGGGGCATTATCATGAACCGGTCCATGGATTTTGCCCTGCAGCGCGGCGAGTCTTTTGTTTTCTTTTTCAAGTGCGGTGATTCGCCACTTGTGCTCATAGACGAGCTTTTTGAGAGCAGCGTTTGAAACTTTGAGAGGGGTGATGGTCAAATTGATTTCCCTGCGGGCCAGTCGCTTGATTTCATCCTTCAGTACATTGGCAATGTTGGGCATGATTGTCTCCATTATTATTGATAAAAACTCGCTTTTGGATGGGCATAATATAAAATAGGGGTGATTGTGTGTCAATAAAAAGTTCGGCGGAACCAATGTTATGGTGCGACGGTTATGAGGCGTGTCTCCTAGCCCCGAATTGCTTTAAAAGGAGATATTAAAAAAACGGTTGTACGTTATATCGGAGAAAACGTTGTGGGGAGTGCAGCGACTATTCTAATGGATATTGTGAACCGACGGATAGTGATGTGCAAGCAACCAAGTATTGTAAAATGAAACCATTACAATGATATTATTATTTATCCGCTACCTTTAATTTGCCAGTTCATTTTTTACAGCCATTCCAATCTCACTCATCATGTATGGCTTTTTAATATATGTTCCGACACCTAACCTTTGAGCTTCTTTAACCCGCTCTGTTGCAGAAAACCCGCTTGCTATTATGGCTTTTTGCTGTGGCTGTATGTCGAGTATCCTCCGGTATGTCTCAAGCCCATCAATGCCCGGATCCATTATCATATCCAGAATTACTAAATCAGCTGACTTTGATTTTAAATACTCTACAGCCTCCTCACCGCCTGCAACTGTTTCAACATGATAATTGAGCTTCTGCAAAATTGTTGAAGCGATGTCCCGCTGTGCCGCTATATCATCTACCACAAGAATATATTCTCCATTCCCTGAATAAGTTTCTATCGGCATAGATTCTTTTTTAACCTCGATCTCATTCCTGGTGGCCGGGAAATAGAGTTTAAAGATTGTACCGTTCCCTGGTTCACTGTCAACTTCAATATAGCCATTGTGATCCTGTACCGCTCCCCATACAATCGCCAGGCCTAATCCTGTACCGCTCCTGCCCATAATCTTCTTAGTAAAGAATGGTTCAAAAATCTGTGTTAGATCCTCTTTTGGAATGCCGGTACCAGTATCCTTTACGGTCAATACAATATATTCACCCTCCTTAATATCGGCGTAACCTTTTATGGGCTTATCGAGGTACTGGTTTTCAGTGGAAATGGTAACTTTCCCTCCCTCAGGCATAGCCTCTGCTGCGTTGGAAATCAGGTTCATAACCGTTTTCGTAAAATGAACCGGGGAACCTATTGTATTTAGTAAGTCAGGAACAAGGTTAACTTCAAAATCAGCTCTTGGATGAAAGTGCTTCAGTTTTTCCCCCTGCGGACTGTCAAGATATTCAGTTACGACGGTATTCAAATTGAGAACATCTGAAACATTCACTCCCCGGCGTGCCAGGGTTAACATATCATTCACGATCGCAGCTGCTTTTTCTCCTGCTGACTGTATTGCCATAATCGGTTTTCTCATGGGACTGTTTTTAGGAAGATTCATTAACATGAGTTCAGGATACGAAACCATTGCGCTTAAAATATTATTCAGATCATGAGCAACACCCCCGGCAAGAGTTCCGATTGCCTCCATCTTTTCACTCTGGCGGATTTGCTCTTCCATCTTTTTGCGCTCGGTAATATCACGAATGGTAGAGGTGAAGCAGACCTTGTCATCAATTTTATATATGGTTACCGATGATTCAATCGGGAATTCCTGATTGTTTTTTTTCAGGCAACAGGATTCTGCGAATTTACCGGTCAGCTGCGTTATGCCTTGTTTCAAAACCTGTTGTATTCTGGCTTTGTTCCGCTCCCGAAACCGCTCAGGCAATAACATGCCGGCAGGCTGCCCGATGAGCTCTTCCCTGCTGTAACCAAACATTTTTTCTGCAGACTTATTGCAGAAGGTGATAATATTCTCACTGTCTGAAGTCACAATAGCATCTATTGATGACTCAGCAAGCGCCCTGAATTTTTCTTCACTTACCCGCAATTCTTTTTCCACCATTTTCTGTTCCGTTAAGTCCCGCACTATACTGAATGAACTGGTTATCTTTTCAGCATTGTCATATACAAGTGATATGTTTTGTATGGTCGGTATAATTTTGCCGGATTTGTGCTTATAATAAGATTCCCAGCTTATAATTTTTCCTGTTTCAAAGAGTTCTCCAATTTTGGCTGAGCTTTCCCAGAAATAATCCTCGGTAATCGTGACCATATCGCCGGTGGTGGATTCATATGTGCCGGGTTCAGTAACAGACATTTTGTCCACCATCATACCGATAATCTCATCTTCTGCAAACCCGATCATGTCCAGAAATGCCTTATTCGGTTTGACTACATGCCCAATGTTGTCACCCATAACAATAGGGTCTATGGAATTATCTATAAATTTTTCGAGTTCTTCTTTTGCTTTTCGTATGTTTTCATCAGTTGCCTTGCGCTCGGAAATATCTCTCGCAAATGACACCGCACCAAGAACATTTCCTTCGTCATCTTTTAGCAGGACGGAGCTGCACTCAAAAGGGCAGACACCCCCGTCTTTTTTACGCCAGTAGAACTCATGGTTTATTATGAACCCCTGCTCAAAAAGGGTGTATATCATCTTGCGGGCATATTTTTTGTAAAGGTCCTCATCCGGGGCAAGGGTTGTGCTATGTTTCCCGATAAGCTCTTCTGGTGAATAACCTAGAATTTTTTCAATAGCAGGATTGACTAATGTTATATTTCCCTCTGCATCATTGAGCATAATTATGTCGGGGGATGTTTTGAAGATAACTTCCAAGAATTCTTTTGACTTCTTTATTTCATTTTCGGCCCTCCTGCGTTCAGTAATGTCAATACCTCTGCCGAAAAAATATTCCAATTCCTGCCTCTCGTTCAGGATGGGTAACGCATGCCATTCTACAAGTAACTCTTCGCCGTTTTTAGTTACAATATGATTTTCATTTACTGTCGCTTCTTTTGCTTTTATGATTTGTTTAAAAACAGAAGAGAGCGTTTCCCTTTCTGCTGCCGGGACAAAGTGAGATAAATAATCTACCCCTACCACCTCATCGTTGTTGTATCCTAAAGATTGGCGCATCGCTTTATTCATAAGCAAGGTTTTTCCGTCAGGAGCTATAGCAACAATGAATGCCGGGGAGGACTCTATAAAGGTTTTATTAAAATTAATTTCTTTCTGTATTTTGAGTTCAGTACGTTTGCGCTCGGAGATATCTCTAACACAGGTAACCGCCCCGGTCAGAGCGCCATCTTTATCCCGCAGCAGAGCTGCATTCAATTCCACAATGATAGAACTTGTGTCTTTTCTGATCCAGATATTTTCAACTTCACTAACAATGCCTTTTTCCATTAATTCGTCCACTACCGCATGGCTTTGCTCCTTGAAATTATCGGGAGAAGAAAATTCCATTGGATGCTTGCCAATCAGCTCATCAATCGAATATCCGAGGATTTTGGCTGCAGCTTCATTAGCCTTTGTTATATATCCCAGGGAATCAGTAACTAATATCCCGTCAGCAGACGTTTTAAAGATATTTTCTAAAAAATCTTTTGTGCTCTTGATCTCTGCTTCAGCCTTTTTTCTCTCACTGATATCACGGCAAATAGCTATCGAACCTCTGTGTTCGCCACACTGATCTTTGAGAAGCGAAATTGTCGCTTCTACCGGAACAAGTATGCCATTTTTATGAATGAGATAGAGTTCATAATTGGTTACCCTCCCTTTTTCAAACAACTCATTAGCTTTCTCAACCTGATAATTGACATATTCCGGGGTGATAGATATGGGCTCACCAGTAGTTGCGGTGAAGGTTCCTTCATAGGGCGATAATTCTATCAAGTGTTTTCCTATCATCTCATCAATTTGATAGCCCAGCATGATCAATAACGCTTCATTTACGTTTGTAATGGCTCCGTAAAAGTCAACTAAAATAGCTGCGTCGCCAGTATTGGCAAGTAAGTTTTGCAGTGTTTCCTGTGTCTCCCAGATCTGCTGTTCAAGCCTGTTTTTCCCTGTATCTTCTCTTAATGCGTCAATTATCCCTATGGCTTCTATGATTTCACCATTAGTATCCTTGAGAAGGGAAGAACGAAGCCTGATAGGTATGACATTGCCCTGCTTATCCCTTAGGTGCATCTCGATTGGAAATTTGCTTGACCGTTCGAAATAATGAAGTTTAACAGCCTCAGTTAGTTTTTGAACCTTTTTGTTTTTGTGGACAAATTCAATAAAAGATTTACCGGTAGGTTGATTCTGTGTGTACCCTACTAAGGCATTAAAGACTGGATTGCTTTTTTTGATAATGCCTTGAGCATCAACGACGATAATGCCTGCAGCGGAAGCTTCAACAATATTCTCAAAATAGTTAAATTCTAAACTATTATCAATTTTTTGCATGTGCTTTCCTTTTATTAACTCAGTTAAAATACATATCGGAAGAGATAGAAATTTAACAATAAAAATTTGTATATAATATGTAAATATTTGCTCAAATTTTTATTTAGTTATGTGGGAAGCTACTTGCCATATGTATGAATCTTTCAAAGTGCACATTGATACTACTATCTTTGTATTTTTCTCCCCTCCACAAAGTGCAACATACGGCTATAAGTGTGGCCTACAGATCGTTCCTTAATTATTCTACATTATCAAAAGAAGTCTTTGCTCTGTCAGATTAAGTTAACCCCAACTTCTAATCTTATAAAAAACATAAGAGGTCCCAAAATACTATTGAACAACTCATAAAGATAAATCAGATATTTTATGAGTATGCTCACAAATTTTGTGGCAGTTTTGTGGCAGTTCTAGGAGAAAATAGTGGTTGATAGTGGACTAGGTGTATGATAATGTAAAATAACAACTTATTGAAATAACGGAAGTAAATGGAAAAGCGGTGGACTATTAATTAGTTGGATTTTAGCGACCTGGCTTTTCGTAATCAGCAGGTCCTCGGTTCAAGTCCGAGCGCCGGCTCCAGTAAAATCAAGCACTTAGCATCATTGCTGAGTGCTTTTTTCTTGTCCACTGTATAGTAATTGTATAGTAGGTAGGAGGTGCGATATAAATTCTTACATAAAAAGCGGAGCCAAATAATTACTGACTCCGCTTTTAGAATCTGATAATTAAGATGTTTTGCTATTTCCCTATCCCATAAATCGCCCTCGGAACCGCCCTCACCGGCCCATGAAACGTGCTGATACCGTTTGTGTCTATATCTTCAAGCAGATAGAAGTACCGATTACCATTAAGCACCCACTCATCAACGAAATCGTAGGCTGAGCCAGAAACAGCAGAGCCTAACGCTGGAATTACGGCATCATTTATCTTTACAAAGTTATCTGCTCTCCACACATTAAAACCTGCATTGCCTGTTTCTGTTTCAGTTTTCCATTTTAAGATGACCTGCTTATCAGAAGGAGTTGCATCTAAGGCTGAAAGTTCAATATTAGTCGGTGGATTTTGGCAGGCGTCAAGTTCAGCTTTATATTGTTCAGCTAAATTTTTCCAACAATCGGCATCGCATATAGTGCCCCGAACCGGCCAGACGTAGAAGTCGGTGATGGCGGTGCCGTAGTAGCTCTTACTGATGAAGTACACGGAGCCACCGTTCACGTACACGAGCCAGGCGATGCCGGTATCGCTAGCATAACTCGTGCCCGACCAGTAGGAGTTGTCCTGCACGTTTGTAAAAGGTGCTCCTGGCATTGTCCAGGGGACAGAAGGATAACCTGATTCCCACGTGGCTGGTGGGTCTGTGCCTATCCCTTCAAGCTCCTCTTTACTCGGAAGACGCCACTGCCCTGCGGTTGAGCCATCTGTTAATCCTGCCTGACCGTTTGCAAGCCTTGCACAGTATTCTCCGGCATCGTACCAGTTCTTATTTATATCCGCACGGATTGGCGTTCTTCAGCCAAACAAGACCTGTTCTCGCATCTGTCACCGTGCCGTTACCATTATCAATAAAATTAAATGCACCGAAAGCAGACCCATACAGGAAAAAGAACGATAGCAAACAAAGCATTATTAATTTTTTCATGTTAAACCTCCCCTTTATTTGTTGAGAATAAAAAAGCCCTCACCAGCAACAATTGCTGATTGAGAGCTTAGCCTTCTACTACTTTATAATTTCCCACTTTCATTTCAATCACCTTTTTTTGCCCCGCTTAGTTGCTGCCAATGACTTCAACTAAGTGAGAGGCTTACGAAATTTCCAATATTATGCGCTTATGGTTATTGGCTGTCAATCTAATACCCCTGCAAACATTTAACCTGTTTATAACAGATTTTAACAATGGATAACTATTAGCTGAAAATATTTTTAATGGGCAAAGCATACCCCCCATTTTCACAGACCAAGCTCAAGTTTTACCTATACCTCTTTTCAAAACAAATTACTTTTTTCAAAAATTAGCACGTGTCTATTGGGGCCACTAATTTATAAGAACCGTCCCGATTTTCTTCAGCCTATTTTTTGATATACGCATTCAATCCAACGATAACAGGCTTCCCATCTATAATCGCCGTAGTCGTCTGGTTGCCGTGGCTTGAGGCGATGACCAGAGTTTTACCGCTCGCCGATGGCATAGGTGTTTGCATTTCAATCGTGATTACCAATTCATTTCCTTTAATTTCTACATTCATACTCTCCCTGCTTTCTGCCGGAGACCGGCAATCAGAATTTTGAATTGTTATAGCAAATCAAATTGTAAAAGGTGTGGGCGCTTCACCCACTACTAATGCTCTAACGGGTGTTGTTTCCTTTGCCCCCTTTTTCCTTAAGACACCACAGACAAGACCGGCTCTACACATCGCCACAGACGCACGAGGATGCCCTGCAATCGACGACAAGCATGAGGGTAGGTAAAGGGGGGGGGAAGGGGCGCGCCACGGAAATTGCATGACAGAAAATAAGTCATTGCTGACCCTGCCTTTTATTGTAAACAAAACTACTGTTATTAAATAGAAAAGAAAATGGGGCGTTGTCACCTGTACCCTCTGTCTCCCCCCCAGTATCCCCCCCTGTATTCCCTCCTGTATCCCCCCAAGTATTCTTCCCTGCTTATGCTTCTGACTGTACTTAACTCTCGCAAGGTTTTTTGTTCTTGGTGTATCTGGTCTTGAAGTGAAACTAAAACATACTCATTTGGGTAAGGTTTTGCTGCTTCTTCCGTTAATTTCTGATTAAGTGCATCAATTCTTGATTGTGTAGCAGTCGTTAGATCAGAGATTTTTGTGCTGTTATCAGTGATTCTTTTTGCCGCCTCTGCTGCGGAGATTTTATGCTTTTGGAAATCAAACCCATTGTCAATTGCAACGCTTTTATCTTTGCCCCGCTTTTTCTTTAGCAGTTGTTCCCGCTGCCATGCGCCGTATGACTGAGCGTTGAACTCTGGCGGCTCAGCAAAAGATAAAGAACAGAGCAAGAAGATGATAGACAATGCGACAACAATATTTTTCATGGCCACCTTGTTTTAATGTTCAATTTTTACTTCCCCACCCCATATATCATCCTCGGCATCGCACTCACTGGGCCGTGCATGGTTGACTTTCCGTTGAAGTCAATGTCCTCCAGCTTGTAGTAATAGGTTTTTCTGTTCTGGACATTGGTATCTGTGAAATCATACGATGCGCCTTGGGTGGATGACCCTTCGGCGGGGATAAGTGATGTATTGATTTTTATGTACTGACCATTCTCTGTTTCAGAGCGGTAGAGGTTGAACCCAGCATTGTCAATCTCGGATGCTGTTGACCACGCAAGCATAACCCTGCCCGCCCTTGGGGTAGTAGCAAAAGATGATAATTTTATTAAAGTAGGTTCACAAATAACATCCCACTGTCCAGAGGCCACCTCGGTACTCCCACTACAAGTATAAAAACTAACACTATATGTTCCGTCAAGACACACTCTCACAGTGGTACTAACTCCTCTGCTAGGGCAACTTGGAATGGGCACCTTGCAACCATAACCGCCACTTACACAATTGCCATCAAAACTTCTTGGTGTATAATACCCTTCTACTGGACAAGGATAATAGCACATAGAATAAAGTGTATCATATAATTCTATTGCCGCTTCTTCTGTTTTATAGGTCTCTTGAGTTGTTATTGTCCCAGGTCCGTAAAAAGTACTACACGCCCCCGAAAGTTGGTCCGAGACGTCAAATTGAATTTGGCACTGTTCTGCTGATGCTTTGCTATATAAAATTAGGCTAATCATTATTATTGTAAAAAACAACTTGTTCTGCATAACACCCTCCTTCTATCTCTGTAATAAAATCAAAAGACCCTCACCAGCAACAATTGCTGATTGAGAGCTTATTGGTTTGATTTACTTTGAACAATTATAACCAACACCGGTGTTGTAATTACTACAGAGTGGCTCTGCATCTTTAGCTTTTTGCCATTTTATATATGGAATTACTGGTAATGTGCCATCTGCTTTTGTTGGTAGTGGAGTAGCTGGTTTACCTGCATAATAATAATATTGTGTATCGATTTTAATTTTATCTCCTTTTTCTTTTACGGTCGTATATGATGTGACTCTTGCTGGTTTCTCCATAGAATCAAATATTAAAAGGGAAACCCAAGCAATATTTAAAGGTGTAATTACAGCAGTATTAAAAGCTGTAATTGTAGTGTTAAGTGTTATTGTACCAGTACGATTTAAAACATTGCCAATAGATGTTTTTACATTCCGTAATTTATCACACTCTATATATACTGTATTAATATCTTTGTTCATAGCTAAAGCAGTTTGTTTAATACATGCATCATCATTACAATTAAAAGACACTGTATCTACTTGTTTGCAATTTCTTACATCTTCATAATCATGTGTTAGGACTACATTTGTAGGAGACACAGGTACAGATGCACATCCTACAAGACACATTAACATTATAACCCCAAATATTTTTTTCATAATACCCCTCCCTTTTGAATAAAAAAACCGCCTGCAGGTATATTATTCAACCTGAAGGCGGTCTCTCTATTGCTTCGGTGAAATCACTATTCTCTTGAAGTGATGAATATCTCTCAATACTCATCGGTGTCACCTCTTTTTGGGTATCCGTAACTCTCTATTAAAATAACCGAGAAATTATCTACCCAAGAACAGTATAACAATATAACTATTTAAATACAAAAGCAAGTAAAATAATTTTTATTATAACATATATAATCGATAATATTTTTATTTTAGCATAATATAAAATAATTAGTTTTAAAGAAAAAAAGGGTTAGTCAGAAATCACGATAGCAAAAAGTACAATATGGAAGGCTATTAACTGTAAGTTTAATGATGGAGATTAATTCTCCAAACCACTGGTATGTATCAAGATGTTGAGGTAGGTTGCTTGAAAGGGAAAGATGTCCAGATTTATCCGTGGTGGATTATTGATTTTAAAAATGAGGATTTAAAAATTATACAGACTGCAACTTTTGACAGTACCCTTCACTTTCATTATACTTGCTGTCCAGTATATCTACAGCCCTCACTTTATGGCTCGGTGCAAGGTGAGAATACCGCAATGTCATTGTCAGCGTCTTATGCCCCAGCAGTTCCCTCACAGTAGCTAAATCAATTCCAGCCATCACCAGCTGACTTGCAAACGTGTGCCGCAAATCATGAAACCTGAAATCTTTAACGCCGATTCTTTTTAATGCACTACAGAAAGAACGCACCACATTATCATAGGGCTTATCAGTTTTGGGATTATAGAACACATAGGGAATATCCAACCGCCTTGTATTGCTCTGTAGTGTCAGCAGCGATTCTCTCAGGGTGTTGTTAATCGGAATTTCTTTCCTCTCCCCGTTCTTTGTCTGCTCCTGATTCAATAGGATAAATCCGTTTTTCAAATCTATGTTTTCCCATTTCAGGTTCAGGATTTCGCCTTTCCTCATCCCTGTATTGAGAGCCATCACCACGATAGGTCTGGCATGAGCATCACAAGCACTGATTAACGCCCTACATTCTTCCTGTGTCAGATACCGTAGCCGTCTGTTATTCTCCTGCAGCAGCTTGACCTTACGCACCCGCTTTAATGCATCCTCCTCAACCATGCTCCATTCCACAGCCTTTGTGAACATGTGCTTAATAGTTGCAAGGTGGCGGTTAACTGTGGCTGGCTTATTGGTTTTAATTTTATTATTGATGGTTAGCTTAGGTTTCATAAACTCGGTTTGATACTGCTCAAGCATCATCGTGCTGAAGCGTCTCAGAGGGTAATGACCAAACTGTTTTTTCAGAGCATTGATAAAACCTTTTTTGCTCTGGAAGCTCCTCTGCCTCGCTGCCCACTTCTCATATTCCTGTGCAAGCTCATTAAAGGTATGGTTACGGATTTTTATAACATCAGGTATTTTGCCCTCCTTGATGGTCTGCCTGCGCTTTATCAGCAGTGCTTCAGCAATCCTGAAACTGGTGGAGCCTGATGATTCCATTTTGACTTTATCATCAATGCCAGCATACCGTATCCACCATACATTGCCTCGTTTATACAGTCCTTTTGCCATACTTTTTTACCTCCTTCTTTATTTGTTTTTCTTTCAGCTTGAAATCGCTGCCAGATATAAGCTGCATCAGTACCACGGGAAGTCCGTTCTTTGTGATAATGACCTCCTCCTTCGATGATACAATCTCTGTTACTACCTGGGTAGCCTTGTGCTTTAGCTCTGTTACTGTTATAAATTTCATCCTGCTCACCTCCTTCTGTTTGATATAGTCACTATTATAACTACTTTAATGACCATTGCAAGAGAAAACATATTTTGGTCAGGGATAAAACCTAGTATACAATCTACTATACAGTGACTTGGAACTTATTGATTTGAGGCGCAGTTATTGGGGTAGAATTTGATTAGTTATCAGTTGCGCACTTGGTGCTGGACACCCTGCCCCCCCCTGTCAATAATGTTTGAGGGGAGGGGTGCTTGATGGCTGGTTAACTCCTCACCTCAATCCTGGCATAATTTTTTTGGAAATATGATTCCACCAATGATTATGTCGTTCAATCTGTTCAGCAATCTCATATATAATATGCTCTCAACCGCAGGTAATGGCCCTATAATCAACGACCGGGCTATGAAGCAGAGTATCTATAGTGCTTTTGCAAAATGCTTGTTTCACTGCCGCCCAGCCGACGGGCGACCTCGTGCTGAGTAGCAAGAGACTATTGCTGATGCAGCATGTCAGTTAATACTGCCGTTCAGCAATACCGGCACAGTTGAAGCACTCAGCAATAGTCTCAATACTACAGTTTTAAAAAGTATCTTCACATGTGCACAGTCTGCACACATACGCTTGATTTATTCTGGGTGTGCAGACTGTGCAGACTTCGAACGCTTATTGAGACTTTTTAAAAACTTCAATGATGACTCCTTGCCTTGAGCGAAACTTCCCAATCTCAAATGTAATGCCACGCTCCATCAGATTGACTTTTATTCTATTAAGCCACCGGCGTAATTGGTTAGCGTGTTTCGGGAACGAAGGGTCATCTTTGGGGACATGTGTTTGCCACATAAGCTCATTGTAAAAGTCTTGAACCGTTCCCTCCCATTTCGATTTATCTTCCATGAAACTAATTACTGCTTGAGCCAGAGCGTTACTTTGAATTACTTCCTCATTCTGGCGTTCTATATTTTCCTGATACTGTTTTAAAAACTCATCTCCACTTTTCCCTAATGCTACAGCGATTGCATACCCCCACCGTGCAAAATCAGCCATCCGCGGATACCAACCGAGACTACACTCTGGGTAAATTCTAAGTGCTTTCGATAGGGCATCAAACACACCACCTAGTATCTCAGGTTTCGCTTCTTCAAATCTGCCCCACAACTCTGTTTCCTCTATCCGCTTACTGTTATCGATACGATCAAGTGGCAATAAAATTGAACGATCCATTAAGTCCGGCTTAGAAATTAGCGTGTTGATGCCATTTATCCCAACACATCTTTTGACCTGCAGAATGACATCGTCCTCATCAGTATATAACATTCTCTTGCTAAAGCCTGCCCCGGTACATGCCATCGCCAATATGTCACTCAACCACGAGGGTAATTCGCTTAAGTTGTCAAGTAAGCAAACATGGTGGTGGGCGATATACTGGATAAGTTCATTCACGCTTCTTGGACTAATCGCAACCTCCATTGCCGATGGGTCACATACTCTTTTAATGACCCTGAATAAACTGCTTTTGCCGCTACCTTGAGCACCATATGCATGAAATATTGGATGGGGTATGTCGGGTATAAAATTGGATATAATCGATACGAGAACCAGCAATTGACTTTCAGAGGGAACGTTCAAAAAGTCAAACACCCGCCAAGGATTACCACCCCTTATTGGACGCAGCTGCTTCTGCTGGTGCGAAAATCTTTTGAATAAGATTGGTGCCTGCGTAACATACCAGCCAGCACGTTTAATGACCACAACTTGACCGCCGCAAAGGTCATAATAAATAGCAGCGTCTTTTTTTGCTACACGGACGAATAGTTCCTGTTGGTTACATCCGCAAATTGCAATACCAGCCAAGACATTCAAGGATTTTTTAAGTTCATAGTCACTCGGGAATTTCCCTACCCGCGATTGTATTTCTCTGGATACTTGGTACTTGAACTCATTGGATGAAATCTTCACGACTTCATGATTGATGAAAGCACATGGCTCATAGAATTGATCGTGGAACAGATTCATGCCATCTGCTATTTCCAGCACCAACTCCTCTTGAATATTATTCTTGGTTTTCTGCTCTGATATTTTAATTTCTTTCAAACTATGCATTTCATCTACACTATGTACACAGAGATAATCATCCAGTCCGACTTTCTCATCGCCTTGCGGCAAATTGAGGATCGAAACCTCCGCTCCGCATTTTTTCAGTTGTCGAGCAAGTAACTCCACTGCAAGTACCAAATTCTTCTTGTGCCCGTGTTTATTGACGGACTGCCAATCGTTATCTGGAACAATAAACACCTGTCTACCTTCAAACTTGATAAGCTCGAAATCCTTGATGAGTTCTTTTTTGCCATCACTCCAGTTCCACAGACCTGAAAGCCCGACACAGCAAAGATTTTCCTGGGCTGCTTTCAGGGCTTTCTTCTCCCCTTCCGTTATATAAAGAGGGATGGATATATCTTGCAGCGATTGCATAACCTGAGGGGAAAGGTAAAGTCTGTTTCCACTGCCTTTTTTCTGCAGGTACTTTGGCCCTTCTTTCCCTGCAGAATAAAAGCACTTGTACCGACAAAAGCCGTCAGCATGTAAATAAGGAATCTTATATAGGCTGATGATATTTGCCATTGTGAAGCCAAGCTCTGCCTCTATGCGGCATTGCTCCACGGACTCTATTTGTGACTGCTCAATGGTTTCTGTTGATAGACCACTTGTGGCGTGAAGGTCTTCAAGGTGGTCTGGCCTTAGTTTGGTTGAAATTGTTTTTTCCATGGTCTTAATCCTTTCTTAAAAATTGTTGTGGGTTTAAATTTGGCCAATAAAAAAGGCCCGACGAGCATTCAACTGCTCATCTGGGCCTGATAAATATACCTACTGAAAATTTAAATCAGCTCAACTATTCTCTAAAAAACTAGCTATTAATTTAGAGAAAACTTATTCCCGATTTAAAAGTAAATACAGCATATATTTATTTTTTAAAAACCTTAGGAAATGGAGTATTTCTAATCCTGTAGTATTTTTCTTTTGTTATGCTGAATTCCCTTGGAACCTTATTTTCAAGATATTTTGACACATTATTATGTTCTAAATATTCCGAAAGTCGTGCACCATACTTCTTCCCTAACTTTTTTTTAATTATGAGACATTTTTTTCTCTCCCATTTTTTGCATTGGGAGTAATCACGCTTACCATCTTTACATCCAGTGCAGACTATTGCTGCTTCCTCATAAAACTGCTCCGCATCAAGTCTTGTTATATAGTCAAAATAACTGAACTCTTCTGACGCCTGGTCACCTTGCAGCTTTTCCCCCTTCATGGTTAACGCCCTAATGAATCTTTTAAGCCTACTGTCGGCGTCCTTACGCTCAGCATCTCCAGTTACATAATTCCTTAACATTTCTACAAGGTCATTGAAGTACCATTGAATAGCATCCATCTTCAAAGAATCTGTACCCACAACCTTTACATATTGCAGAAGCTTTTCTTCCTCGTCTAATAACAGTTCAGCTTTATTTTCCAATTCAAAACGCAATTTCAATAAACCACGCAGCTTCTTCAACGCTGCATTGGTATCCACTTTATTATTATCTCTTACCGCTTCCAGCAGGTTTATCGCATGTTCACCGTACTCTATTTTTTGTTTCAGTATTTCGGTGTTGACGGTGAGCCGAAGATTTCCATCTGGCAGCTCCTCGATGTCAAGTATCAGGCCATTATTTTTATGGGTATCGTCCATAGTGACCTCACGAAAAAATAAATGCGTTAATAATATATCTCAATGACATTATACCCTGTATTGGTTTGGTTTTTTCAATAAAAATATGGCAGGGAATATTTACAGGGAAGGAAGATAGGCTATGATGGGTGGTGTATGTGGTCGAGGTACTCATAGCAGCTCTCTTTTACTGCATAGAGAATTAAGATACAAAAAAAATATATCAAATAATATTTCAGCTCTTCCAGATTGTTGGGATTACCGAGGCTATTGAAAGATGGGTGCTATTTTAGATGGTTATCGGAGGCGTTAATATATATGATGCTGCTCTCAATATATAGACATCCAAAATCTTGTTTTGCAACATGCAGCAGCTATCCAAAGCAAATCCTCATCCTGATATTATGTAATGCCCTGCCCATAAGTCCCAGCTGCTATTGTCTAACATCTTACATAACCAGAGAATTATTCCAAAGAATACATTTGACTGTTGCGGGTATATTTAATAGGATTCTTATTAACTGGAGGGAGCAACATGTTGGCAGTAAAAGAGACGGGATATTTTTTAACTGATTAAAATGAACCTCTATCGGTCAATGTGGCTGGTGGAGGTTTTTTTTAACTAACATGAAAGAGGAGGGGTTATGATAAAGTCATTACTCCTGTCTTTGGTTATTGCTTTTTTCTGTATTGCTTGTGAGCCTAAAGGTGCGTACAATCTAACCGGTGAACTTACACGTGGTTTAGCAAAGTACATATTAGGAACAAGAGTTATGCGTAGCAAAAGTTGCGAAGGGAATTTTAATTTGGACCTTTACTCATCAGATGATAACCAAGATGAATGGCTGTCTGACCAAGGAGAGAAGTTACAAGCTGCAGGCTATATCTCTATTTCTGCACCAGACCAACAAGGGAAAGTGCATATTACGGTTTTGGAAAAGCTGAAACCATTCATCATAGTGGACACAGGCAATTTTATTAGAGTGAGCACAGGAAATATCGTCATTGATGAGATTACTGGTATCACTGACGCACCTATAGGGGGTACAAATACAAAGCAAGTAAAATATACTGGACATGTTGAACCAAATGAACTTGTAAAGATATTTAAGATAAGTTGGCGTTGTGACTTTAACAAAACAGAGAAGTACACAGAGACTTTTATAAAATATGATGATGGTTGGAGAGTGAAGGAATAGAACCAATCAGTTTCAATTAAATCACTCTTTCGGCAGCTTCAGCAGTTCCCACGGTTCTGTGTGAGAGCGTTGCCGAAATGTATTTGTGGAATAGGCAAGTAAGAGAAAATTTATCCTGCAAACAAAGTAGTGTGAGTATGCTGCATATTAAAGGGAAACTCTTTTATTTGTCCATCATAAATGGCATAGATGGGCTTAATGCTACAGAAAGTGAACAGGAGATAGAAAAATAACGGAGAAGTTTATAAGCAGTACCGAGGTGGTGGTATGGGGTGGGGAGATAAATAGTAGTAAATCAAATTTTTAGGAGGGGAAATTTATGAGGAAACAAGTCATTACCATCTTATGCTTTCGACTCATCGGATTCTTGACTGTTGCTGTTTTTGCTGGTTGCGCTATTGAGTCACCACAACCTACATTAAATATTAGAACTCCATATATTCCGACTAAAGAGCAGGTTGAGTCAGCTGATCCAGGCCCTTACCCAAGTAACTATGAGTCTATCATCAAAGACTATTTGCAGACCCGCCTCAAGGACCCAGGATCGGCTCAGTATAGAGACTTTAGAAAACCGTTTAAATTCGCAAAGGTTGCGTTTTCTCCCGAAGAAACTATCTATTGTTGGGGTGTAATTGTGTGGATCAATGCAAAAAATAGTTATGGTGGCTACATAGGCGAAAAGCTTTGGACTTTCTGTATTCGTGATGGGGAAGTCATCTGGTCCATGGATTGATTAGCGCATGTCCAACAAGGCAAGTGTTGGACGTACTACACTAATAGGTATCGATTTAATTAATACATTTGACTGTTGCTGGTATATTTAATAGGATTCTTATTAACTGGAGGGAGCAACGTGTTTGCAACAGAAAAGGCGGGATATTTTTTAACTGATTAAAATGAACCTCTATCGGTCTATGTGACTGGTGGAGGATTTTTGTTTGAATTAAAAAAAGGACAATATAACGGGGCTGATGTGGGAGAATAAAACATGAAAAATTATTTATTAGTTTTGATTTTATTATCATTTTGTTCCATTACCGCTTCATGCAATTACAATCCTAAGGATTCTAAATCATCAAACAGCGAATATGTTCCGTTGAGTTCCCTTTGTGAAAAATATACAAGTGACAAATGTCCGAAGGGACATAATTACACTGAAGTTTATGAATTATTTTTTCACCCGATAAAAGACAAGGCAAAAAAAATTATGGAAATCGGAATTGCACAAGGTGCATCACTTAATTTGTGGAGAAATTATTTCCCAAACGCTACTATCTATGGGATTGATATATTTGATATGTCAAACTTTAATAGTAACTATATTAAGACATTTAAAGGAGACCAGGCAAAAAGAGAAGATTTACAGAAATTTATTTCAACGCATGGAGACAACTTCGATATAATCCTCGATGATGGCGGACACACTATGGAACAACAACAAATCAGCTTGGGATTTCTCTTCAGATACGTTAAACCGGGAGGCTATTATATCATTGAGGATGTTCATACTTCTCTCCCATCATTTAAAAAAGAATTTTGGCCAGCACAGGATGAGACAACCACAACTTTAACAATGATTTTGAATTTTATTAAAACCAAATCTATACAGAGTAAATATCTCACCAACGAGGAAATGACTTATTTGAGCCGTTCAGTTGAATTTTGCAATCTCTTTATGAACAATATTCAATTTGATAGTATGACATGCATTTTTAAAAAAAGGTTGTAATATTTCCACTGTACACTAATTGTATAGTAGGCAGGACAAAACACGATGGAACAGCAAGTAAAACGCTGTCCCGTGGTTTCCAGATTTAAAAGCAAGAACAAACACTAAGTAACGACAGGGAAGAAAAGGGTGGGTAATTAAGTTGTTTCGTAATCAGCAGGTCCTCGGTTCAAGTCCGAGCGCCGGCTCCAGCAAAATCAAGCACTTAGCATCATTGCTGAGTGCTTTTTTGTTGGTGCGCCCGGCATGGCGCAGACACTTGGTGGTGCGGCTTCGACTGAACTCAGCGGAAGTCAAGTCCACTACGAACCCGACAGGGGGAATCGTTAGCCATAACGGCAAGG
>Ga0209777_10003803_pt1 | contig 18338 bp, 18 predicted proteins | sample FrelakmetHBP12HB_FD_187147 | JGI IMG/M metagenome (GOLD analysis project Ga0209777, IMG submission 187147) | Freshwater lake sediment microbial communities from the University of Notre Dame, USA, for methane emissions studies -HBP12 HB (SPAdes)... | ecosystem: Environmental > Aquatic >...
AAAAAAATTATAGTCGAAACGAATAAGGCGTAGTCTATAGCATCTTAGTCAGCCAATTGGTCATTATCTGAAATTCATAAAGCCTATCTTGGAACTCCTCCATTTTTAAATTCAGTATTCAACAAGGAGTCAACAAGAGAGGGAAATTCATGTCTTGGCAGGACTCAATTTATCTTGAAAAAGGAGAAAAGATAGTCTCTTCGTGGGAAGGAAACCGAGAAACAGTCGAAAAAACCGTAATAAGGGGACAATACGGGCGAAGAGTTCAAGACGTAAAAACACGAAGAAATGGTATTCTCGCGCTAACAAATCAGAAGTTACTGTTTCTTGAAGCCCATGGCATATTCGGGAAATCCTATCATCAAGTTCTGATGATGCCGTTAGCAAAATTGGGCGGGATTTCTGTCGGAGGAACCCTCATTCCTTTTGTTTCAATAGCCGATGACGTTGAGAATCATGTTTTTCATATTGACGGAATAGGGAAAGATGAGTTTCCCACTTTCAGAAAGACCTTAATGGACTGTTGCCAAAAAAGAAGAGAAGAACTCGAAGCGGAAAAGAGGAAAGAGCGGGTCCAGATAGTTTTCGATTTTTCGATGCTAAAGGAATACATGGAAAAAGGTGGATTGGTACTTCAAAAAACAAAATGCCCTGAATGCAACGCGCCGATACCAATTCCGACCATAGGCAGTCAAACAGTATGTCAACATTGCGGCAGTACAATTCTCGCTCAAGATATCTTTGAAAAAATAAAGAGCTTAATTTGATATTGGTACGTGTTCCGAAGTGGTAGTGTTCTTTTACAGCAAAGGACGGCAGTACTATAGCCGAAATGACTCTGCCAAATACAGTAAAGCCTACGAAATGCGGCATAATCCCACGAGGGCAGAAGCATGTATGTGGGATATTCTAAGGACAGAAGTTAGGCAGAGCTTTCCAAACCACATTTTCCGCCGTCAATATGTTCAGTACGGCTACATACTGGATTTCTACTGTCCAGCACTACGCTTGGGTATAGAAGTCGATGGCTACGTACATGACGACCAAAAGGAATACGATTGGCACCGAGATAATGCTCTTGCCCAACACGGCATACAAATATTTCGTTTTAGCAATGATGACGTTCTCTATAGCACTCGCGCTGTCGCATCTGAACTATGTCGTATAATTGGGGAGAAAAACAAAACACGAGGGTTCGTAGCCGTTCCTGAACAAATAACAACTGCTGGTCAAACAATTCCCGAATACCAGACGAATGTTAGTTACACTCTTCAAACTAAAACTAACAGGTCCTGTTTCATAGCTACAGCCGCATATGGAACAACAACTGCCAAAGAACTTAACGTCCTGAGAAACTTCAGAGATGCCGAGCTGAAATCTAATCTTGTTGGAAGCAGATTAGTTGATTTGTACTATTTCACTAGCCCTCCAATTGCAAATATTATTGCAAGAAGCAAAGAAATGAGAGCCTTCGTAAGAAAGTGCCTAGATCCGATAATTAACTCTTTAAAAAGAAAAGGGTACTGAACCAAGATACTTAATACCATTCATCAATCTCTTTGGGTATGGATTAATAATCTCACTTTCAATTGGCAGTTTTGTTAATCCATAGCTGTCAGTTGAAGCAGACTTTCTGGATATTTGCCCGCGCAGATCAGCGATTGATTTTCTATTTTTCTTCATACATCACATGGATTTCGAAGCAATTGTCATCCTTCTAAGTAAAATAGCTGAAAAAGACCATGCGAAATATGTGGTTTCGAAGAAAATCGAAAAGCCTCACCTCGTGAATTTCTAAAAACTCTTAAAACCTCATTTCTTAACATAACAATTACAGTTTAACCATTTAGTGAATATGCAACAACTCCAGAATTGAGTTATATCAATATATTTTGGTTTCGTCACCTTCGATTTTCTTCATCTCGCATATGTTTTTTGAACGTAAAAACCCGAAAACAAGGATTATCACATGCAAACAAGGATTATCACATGCAAATACTATGCGATCAAGGAGAACCGTGACTGAAATGCCGTATCACTTAGAAAAAACCGAACTCTTGGGGCTTGAAGCCATCCAAGACATAATCGAACTTGTCTTATGGACTCTTTTTGTTATGGGCGAACGAATAGTTAGCCTTTTAATAGTTTCCGACTCTGAAAACGGAAAGACCGAATTGATGAAGAAGTATCGGAAGAATAGAGGAGTCCATGTCAGACGCAGGTTTACGGCATACGGTATCCTGACCGATTTGAGAAATGGAATAATACCTCTCCTGTTTGAGCATCCAAGAATTTTGGGTGCAATATTGAACTTCGAATTTACCAACCTTCTCAATTACAAACAAAACACAGCGAATTCCAACATTGAATTTCTGGATGCGGTAACGGAAGAAGGATTATCGAAGGAATCTGCCTACTGGACCTCTGGAGAGGAGCTTGGACCGTTTGAGAATTTGAAAGCAATCCTGGTTTCTGCAATGAACTCATTTGGGTTACTCACTTCTACAGGCAAAGTTAAAGCTAATCTGTATAAAGGAGGCTGGCTGAGTCGCAACATCGTTGTATCATTTTCAAATTCTGCCTTATTGGACTTAGAAATTTCTAACAGCATAGCCCGTGGAGAATACCGACGTGACAAAAAATTCCGAAGGCTGATAAAACTAAATTTTCCAGACAAACAAGTCGAAGTTTTCTTGCCCGAACACTATTCTCAACAAATCAGGGACCTCGCATTAGAAATCGCTGAAAACTACAGCGAAGACTTGAAACCTCATAAAATCAAGGGCTTTAGATTGCACAAGTCGCTAATCTCCTTAGTCAAAGCCAGCGCCTTACGAGATGGACGAAAAACAGTTAATGATGAAGACGTTGAACGCATCGAGTACCTCTCACAGTGGTTTAACTTGAAAATGAAGAACCTCAAGAAGGAGTACCCTTATGCGTAAAAATATTAAATATGCCCTTAAAACCGCTAAATGCTGCCCAATACAGCCTATAAATAGAATTAAGCCTCAAAAAATTAAGAGTTACTTGAAATAATCTAAAAAATCAAGTAATAAAACAAAAATCGAAAAAATAGGTGATGTTGTAAAATGGAAAACAAAGAATCTACTGTAAAGTATGAACCAAAACCAAAAAGACTCAATCAAAGTGAACAACTGCAAAAGGAGGGATACATGAATGGATTTCTTACCTGATGCAGAGTTTCACCCAATATTTGACCGCGTCAGCAAGACAATCGACCTCGTAGGATGCGCAACTCCTCAAGAAATAAACGCACGCCTAAAACGCAAAATAAACGAATACAAAACATTTGACACCGCAGGTCCACTTGAACAGTATTACGTTGACAAAAAAGTCTCAAACCTAAGAAACTTGGTAGAAGCTGGCTTTGGAAGACGCGCAATCCATGAGACTATGGCTAAGCCGCAAGGAATAGTCGCGCTTACTCTAAAATACGGACGCAAAAGAGCCCTGCATGAATTCTCAAGACGAAGAGGAATAATTTAGGTGATACGATGCTTTCATCAATAGTGCTAAAACTTGGAAATTACAATGTCTTGCTAAAGTTGCAGGTAATGAAGAAGCTAAACGTTAGATCAAGTGGAATCTCATCAAGAATTCCGAATAGTGCATTACATCTGGTATTCTTAGACTACGACAATATAGATGATGAACGCCTCAAAGAAGAGCTTACATTCTTGCAAGAAGAGTTCGAACTGGGGAACTTCTACGTACTAAAAACAAGAGAATATGGAAGGCACGCTATTTGCTTAGACGCTCTCCGGTTCAAAGATGTGAAAGAGATTGTTGATTTCTCAAGTTGCGATGCGATGTTCAAAAAGGCTCCGTGGATCAACGAGTACAGAACTTGGGTTTTGAGATACGCAAAGAAAGGAAATAGAGGCGAACCAAAATACGTCTACAAAGTTGAGTCTCCTCATGAAGGAAAGAACTTTCAGAGCAGGGCCCACGCGAAATATCTCACGAAATTCGGCGTAACGATAGATTTGAAACATCCGTTTGGAACAGAGGAATTAGAAACTCAGGACTACAACACTGGAAAACGAACCGATGAAGAACCGGAAGAAGCTAAAGATTAAGTATTGCGAATCTCTGATTTTTTCTTCTTTTATTTTTTCTTTGCCGACTCCATTAGTTTCTTTATTATTTCGTCGTACGTTTCTCCCTTAATTCCCAGTTTCTTTAGTTCGTCGCGTGTATCTTTGCTTATTTGAATTGTTGTTATTTGCTCTTTGTTTTGCGTGATGCTCACCTAATAGCTATTTGATGTTATGTGTTATTAAACGCTGCTATAGTTTGGAATAGTGCTTATATACGTGAAGCGTCACATCAACTATATGCAGCTATAGCAGCTATGGTGAAAATATGAAATCTAAGACAGAAAAACTGAGCCTAAACGATTTTGGATCATACCTCGGAAGAGAAGAAGGATGCCTCGTAGTTCGAGATAAAGAGAGAACTGTGAAACGTTACCCTCTTTTTGACAATGAAATTGGAGAGATACAGCTAAGAAGCGGAAACTCCGTTTCAACTGGAGCTTTAGCCACGTGTGGATTCTGGAACATAGACGTTATTGTCTCCACAGGTCGAGGACAACCTGTTGCAATCCTAAAAAGCCTCTCAAGTGACAGCAACGTCAAAACCCGAATCTGCCAATACGAATCCCTCAAAGACGAACGATGCCTAAAGATCGCTAAGACTTTTCTTCTCTCCAAACTGGAAGGGCAAGACAAACTCCTAAAAAAATATGGTCTGCGAAGATTTGATTTTGCACTTTTTGAAAAAATAAGAAGCTTAGAAAGCACTGATAATCACTTAGCAAGAAACAAGCTAACCAACATAGAAGGCTTCTGCGCAAACCAATACTTTACGCAAGTTTTCGGATTATTCAATGAGTCCATAAGACCCCAACGAAGAAAAGGATACAAAGCATACGACGGAATAAACAACATCTACAATCTCGCCTACAAAACATTAAGCTGGAGAATCCACGTTGCCCTACTAAAAGCGCATCTGGAACCGTACTTGGGCTACTTGCACGAAATTGCATTCGGACGGCCAAGCCTAATTTGTGACTTCATGGAACTCTACCGTTACTTAATGGATGATTTCATAATAAAACACGCAAGAAACCTAAAACCAAGCGACTTTAAGCTCAAAGACGAAGCCTTCTCTTCTAATCGAAAAGGAAAAAGACAATACCTAAACGACAAAATGCAGCAAGAATTTTTTGAAAAAGCAAACTTGTATTTCCAAACCAAAGTCCAAGTTCCCCGAATTAGAAGAGGAAAAACACAAGAAATAGAGACGCTAATTAACGAAGAAGCATACCTATTCGCAAAATATCTCAGAGGAGAAAGACTCACCTGGACTCCAAGAATCGCAGAACTCAATTAAGTGATAATCATGCCAAAGACCCAAAAACTCGTTTCGACTCCATTGAGCGTTAAGATGCCCTCAAGAAGAATCCGAGAACAATTTCTGGTAATGTACGAACTTGAAGGATGCCAAAAAGCGACAAATTTTCTAGCAAAATACTACAAAGTTGGAAAAATGAGAATATTCGTAAATGACAAGAAATTCAAGACCCGAAGAAAAAATTGCTGCGCTTACTATTGTGAAAATGAAGCATACTTCAAAAAAACAGGATTGAAGAGAAGAATAGTTCTGCACGAATTCTACCATCATCTTGTAAAAAATGCGAAAAAAGAGCTGCCTCGAAAAAAAGAAGAGAGAGAAGCTAGAACTTATGCGGGAGAGTTTCTTCGATTGAAGCAAGTTAGCAGGGTAAATTAGCAAGGTTGAGGAAAAGCATCGTACATAAATGGTTAGAGCGAACATTTCTATACAGGAATAGGTGGAAGCAATGCAACAAATAAGATGGAATGAAAAGGCGACTGTATTGCTGGAGAACATATGTTCGCAAATGCTTAAAAACTGTTTAGAATAATAGGTTGTCCTAGAGGTTAAAAGGCAGTTTGTCTGAACGCAAAACGTTACCAATGCATTCAGTTGTGAAGACACTTGAGAAAAACATTGTACATGTGCCTTTGGGTGATCCATCATTTAATGACAGGCACTATGATGTCATACCATTAAGCGCTGAGCTTTTCTCTTACTTGCCTAAGCTTGAACAAGATCTACGACTTGCTTTTGTTGATGGTGGAAGCACTGTAATACTCAGCGCACCAAATTTTGCAGTTGGCCTAAATAGACTTTATTACAACCTGTTCACTGCGAACAAGAGAGTTCAACCACGCAAAGTACCCCAAAGAATAGATTTCTATACCATTTGCTACGCGATTGCTAGAAGCGGACAAATTGACTACAAAACCGAAATAGTTCCTCTGAAAGAAGAATGGCGAAAATATCTTCCCAATGATTCTGAGTTAGAATTCAACTCGTTTGACAGAAGCATAATGATAGGAAAACAGAGAGCGCCTATAACTAGCGTTCTCGGGGCAGCCCGAATGTTTGCCGAGTGGCGTTTTGCAGGTTTTATTGCGGGAGAAGAGTTAGAAAAAGGTGAAGTTCTCGTCAGGGACGGAAGTTTACAAACCTCTGTTACAAACGAAAGCAAATACTCTAACGAAGCGTATAAAGCAGCTTTAGAAAAGGGTGTCTATTTTTCTGCGCTTTCAAAAACATCGACTCTTTTTACCAGCACTGGTATTCCTCTTTTCTCAGCTATACACACATTATCTGAGAATTCAAAATGCAAAGATTGTGCTTGGTATTATTATCCAATCGTTAACATAACGTCGATTCAAGATCACAAAGCTGCGATGTTTGCGGTTAAACTGCACAAAATTTCGGAATATGTTTTCAGGTTTGAGGTTCTGAAAGATCAAGTAAGAAAAGGTAACTTTCAGGAAATTGAAAACATCATATCCGCGATTGCTGAGAACTCTAAAGATATTGCGTTTCCGGGTTATCCTTATGGGTTAATAGACGCCGACAAACTTGCCCGCGTTACAATGACAGAGCAAACGTCAAACGAGTTTCAACTGCGGGCAGCCATTTCAGATAAAGAAGTTTGGAAAGAATTAGCCAATTTTGTCAAATCAACTGATGCACATGAGATATTGAACAAACTAATAAAGTGATGAAAAATGGACGTTGTAGGAAGCATAGTTTACGGAAAACATGGTAGTATAGTTGTCAGGCAGAAAACTGAAGCAGAATTGGAATTGGGCGATCTTTTAGTTGTTGAACAATCTTCTGGTAATTATTCCATCCTCCAAGTATACGACCTGCAATATGCTAGCCAAATTCCTGAGAAGAATCTAGAAATGATTTCAGGAATGAAACTTGAAGGATTCAGTGAGAACCTCGATTTTACTGATCCAGCATTGAGGAACTACATCCTCGCACAAGTAAGATCAATAGCAAATGTGAAAACTGAGAAGGATAAAGGAAATCTGAAGAAGAAAGTGTACATACCAAAAACCTTGCCTCAGTTCATGAGCAATGTAAGACCGATTGAAAAGGCAGACTTGGATTTCATAGAATGTCCTTCTAATCCAATTCTCTTGGGAAAAGTTAGAAGCGGCTCAAAAGTTCTTGATGTGAATGTTAACCTTGATGGAGTTCAAGTAATTACTCATCACATGTTAATTCCAGCTACGACTGGACGTGGTAAAAGCAACCTGCTGAAAACTATGTTATGGAGCGTTCTTAAAGAGACCTATTGTGGCATTCTAGTGATAGATCCTCACGACGAATATTTTGGACGCCACGGGAAAGGACTAAAAGACCATCCTGACGCCAGAGAAAAATTAGTATACTACTCACTTAAGCCAGCAACAGGCTGCCCAAAGCTTGTTCTAAACTTCAAAACAATAAAACCGTGGCATTTCACAGGAATTGTCGAATTCACGCCAGCTCAACTCGACGCGATGATTTTAGCGTATTCGGAGCACAAGGAGAATTGGCTCTGTAAAATTATGGAAGGGGCTGCACTAAAAAATGTTGATGAGCGAACTGTCAGAGTACTTGAGCGAAAGATAGGTACAGTTTTGGGCGTTCATATCGACGACCAAAAAAACGTTGTTTGTAGAACTGAGGCGTTCAGCGACACATTGGGCGGCAGTACTGTTAAGGACATTTTAGGTCATTTAGAGGCGGGTAAGAAAGTAGTACTTGATACTTCTAGGTTCACCGATAAAGTCGAGCTATTGATTGGCAGCATAATTTTACACGAAGTATTTGATGCTTATAAACAATACAAATTGGAAGGAGTTGCGGACACGAAACCAGTAATTTCCATTATTGTCGAAGAAGCCCCACGGGTGCTTGGCAAAGACGTTTTAGAAAATGGCGACAACATTTTTAGCACAATTGCCAAAGAAGGAAGAAAATTCAAAGTAGGGCTGACCGCGATTACACAGCTAACCAGCATTATTCCTCAGGTAATTTTGGCTAATATGAACACAAAGATAATTCTTGGCAACGAGCTTGCGGCCGAAAGAACAGCCATCATTAATAGCGCGTCCCAAGACCTATCAACGGATGACCGAAACATTGCCAGTCTCGACGTCGGTGAAGCAATAGTAAGTTCCAATTTCACGAAATTTGCGATTCCGATAAGAATTCCCAAGTTTGAGGATTACGCCGAGGCATTCATAGCGTCAAACAAGAACAAGAATGAAAAAACTGGAGTGATAATATAGATGTTCAAATTTGCGCATTTCGGCGATTGTCACCTTGGTGCTTGGAGAGACCAAAAGCTGAAAGAACTAAACTTAGAAGCATTTATGCAAGCACTCGATAAATGCGTTGATGAGCAAGTAAACTTTATCATAATTACTGGTGACCTGTTTGACACAACTATGCCTGAGCTTTTCCTTGTAAACAAGGCCGTTGAGAAGATTAGAAAAGTGACGGAAAAAGGCATTCGGGTTTATCTGACGTATGGTTCACATGATTTTGCAGCGAACGCCGTTTCTATGATTGATATTTTGAACAGCGCTGGACTTTTCAGAAAGGTTGTCGAAGCTGAGGTTGCTGAAGACAAAATCACATTAAAGTTCATTTATGATAAGGAAACAAATGCCAAATTAGTCGGGTTGTCAGGAAGAAGGCTAGGTCTAGAGAAGCGTTATTATGAAATGCTTGATTTAGCTGCTCTCGAAAAAGAAACAGGTTTCAAAATTTTTGCTTTTCATAATGCCATAACTGAAGTTAGGTCGATTGCATCATACCCAGAAGGGGTTCCTATCTCCTCATTTCCCAAAGGTTTTGATTACTACGCTGGTGGTCACGTTCACGACAGCTCAAAAAATATTGTCAAAGATTATGGTTTGGTGGTATTTCCAGGGTGTCTCTTTGGCGCAACCTACAAAGATTTAGAGGTAACTGGAAAAGGTGAAAAACGCGGCTTCTTTGTTGTCTCCTTTGCAGAAAAAGTTGAGGCTGTAAAATTTGTTGAAGTTAATACTAAGGCGGTTTTATTCCAAGAGCTAAATGCCGAAGGAAAAACAGCTACTCAAGTTGGCGAAAATTTACAAAAGTTAGCGAATAAGGCAGATGTCGAAGATAAGATTGTACTAGTTAAAGTTGCAGGCAAATTAGCTAGTGGCAAACCCTCAGATATTGATTTTAACGAACTAAAGCAGACCATGACAGCAAGAGGCGCGTTCTTTGCGAACATCAGTCACGATTCATTAATCACGCAAGAAGAACTGAAGATGTCAGTTCAGGGTGAAAGTAAGCAAGAAATAGAGAACAAGATTTTAGCTGAATTGACTAGCACCTACAAAATAGACCCAGTCCTTTCGAGCAAATTGAAGACAAAGCTTGAGAAGATACTCGCAAAGGACGCGGGATTATCTCTTGCTAAAAACCTTCTCGTCGCATTAAAGCAGGAGAAATTCGAGGGCGAAAAGAACGCTGATTTTGAAAATCGAGTTCTCACGAATACAATTCACTTGCTTAATTTGGAGGCGGAAAAATGATAATCAAACGGATTTTACTTGATAATATTAGAAGCTATTCGAAACCAGCGCCTATTGAGTTAGGTACTGGAGTCACCCTCTTTGAAGGAGACATAGGTTCAGGAAAATCAACAATTCTTTCAGCGATTGAGTTCGCTCTATTTGGAATAGGGGATGTAACTGGAGAATATTTGCTTAGGCATGGTGCCACACTTGGCTCAGTCACAATAGAGTTTAGTGTAAACAATAGTGAATACAAAGTATTCAGGTCACTTGAATGGGTGAAAAAGAAAGCGGGTTCAAAGAAGGGCAAATCAGTTCAGCAAGTTCAAGGATACATTGTTGAAGATGGCGAGAGAAAAGATTATGGCGTAACGGAAATGAAAATTCGAATTTTGCAAATACTTCAATTTAACGAAAAACCTCAAGCAAACACGGGGTCGCTAATTTACCGATATGCCGTCTTTACGCCTCAAGAAATGATGAAAGATGTTTTAAATCAAAAGGTCGAGAATAGGCTTGACACACTTAGGCGAGCGTTTAGGATAGAAGACTATAACACAATTGCAAATAATGCGTCAATATTGAACGGTTGGTTGAAAAACGAAAGCAAGCTTCTGGAACGCCAAACGAAGGACATAGACGAAAAACGCAAAGAACTTGAAGAAATCAGAAAGTCAAAAGGCAAGGACTTGGTGGCTCTTCAAAAGTTGAGTAGTGAACTTAACGCATTATCTGAAAAGAGGATTGCCATAGCAGGTGAAATTGAGGCCAACCAGACTAAGAAAGACCAACTAACCAAGATTCTGGCAGAGCTTCCATTAATGAAAGCAGAGATCCAGCAAACCAGTAATACTCTAGCTGAGCGGAAAAAACGACTTAGCACAGTTAAAGATGAGCTTATCGGGGTTAGCATCGCCGAAAAGGCTCTGAATGAAATCATACCGTTATATGAAGAGTATGAACGCAAAAACAAAAGGATAGACGAATTAGAATTAAGCGTTCAAGAGAATCAAAAATTGAGTTCTCAAAAAGAGAAACTATCTATCCATATCGAAAACGCTAAGAACAAAATCTTAAATGAAAACGCGGGCTATGTTAAAGACTTGGAGGGCATCAATAGAAAAATCAAAAAACAGGAAACAGCAACCGCAAGAATGCCCGAACTACTTGTCCTAGCGAATCAATTAGCAACGGAAATAGCAAATGCTCCCAAATACTCAGATTTAATCATCTCTTTAAAACAACAATATTCTACCATTATTCAAGACTCTAAGAACAAACGGGAGCGGGTTTCTGTCTTAGAGGATGAACTGAAAAGTTTGAGAGGCATCGGTATTGGCGCGCCTTGCCCCAAATGCAAGCAGGAGCTTACTCAACTGCACTACGGGAAGGTTCAACAAGAGTATCTGAAAGAAATTGGCGAACTAACCTCTAAAATCACAGTTAACAATGATAAAGCGCTGGAAACGAACAAGCAAATTAATAAAGTTTCTGAAAAGCAAAAAGCGTTTACAGAAACTGAAAATAAGCTAAACGAAACCAGACAAACCCTCGCAAAGCTAGGTGAAGCTAAAGAAGCTCTTGAGAGTTACCAAAATGAGTTTAGCGAAAAACAAGCACTATATCAAAGCAATCAAAAATTGTTGTCTGAAGAGAAATATGCCCTTAGTGAGAAACAAAAACTTGCAGAAGTAATTGCACAATTAGAAAAGCTGGCTCCGTTCGAAAAGGAATACAACGAAAACAAATCTAGAGCAAAACAGCTAGAAAAGTTGAAGGTTAAAGAGCAGTTCAGTTCTAACAAAGAGAAAATTGGCAGAAAAGGCAGCTTGGACGCTGAATTATCAATCATGGAAAGCACAATAGCTGAAACTGAGCATCTCGTACTCACTAAACAGAAAGCAATTGAACTAAAGCAAGAAGAGTATGAAGTCAGAAAACCCATCTTGCAAGTGCTCAAAGACTTAGCGACGAAGGAAAGCATCATTCAGAGAGAATATGATAATAAAAATGGCGAGCTATCGGGGATGCAGAAGGAAATTGAAAATGCAACAAAAGAAATAACACGCTTGGAAGGTGAAATAGCCGCTAGAGAACATCAGAAGCTTAGAAGCGATGAGCTTAAGCAGCACTCATTATGGTTAGAGGAACATTTGATTCCGGCAATTAAAATTATTGAGAAGAATGTTCTAAACAACATTAACACCGAATTTAACACTCTGTTCATAAACTGGTTTAATCACCTTCTTGAAACTGGCGACATAACGGTTCGTGTTAACGAGAGTTTTACTCCACTTATAGAGCAGAGTGGCTATGAAATGGATGTCAGTTGCTTAAGCGGTGGTGAAAAGACCTCAGTAGCTTTAGCGTATAGACTTGCTTTAAACGTCATGGTAAAGAAGGTTTGCGACGCAATGCAGAGTAACTTGCTTATTCTTGATGAACCGACTGATGGATTTAGCCGAGAACAACTCTTTAGACTTAGAGACATCTTGAAGGAGCTAAACTGCGAACAAGTGATTATGGTTTCTCACGAAAATGAGTTGGAAGGCTTTGTTGATAAGATACATCGAATTACGAAGGAAGCTGGAGAATCTAAGATAACTACAATGTAAATGTTAGCGTTCAAAAAGAAGTAGATTCGCTTCCCCATTGTGGCAAAATATTTATTCTTTTTTCTTCATTCGAATGCACTTATTTTCAAGGAACATAGTTTGCAGTTTTTAGCAAATAGATTGGTAGATGAAAAAAAGTCGATCTGCTTGATTCCAGCTTTCAATGTAGTCGTTCGGGGTTCTTTCAAACAGGTGCAAGCCGTCTTGCATCGAATAAGTGCATAAAATCTTATAGAAACAAACTGGCTTAAAAGGATTCGAACATAGGAGGGGTTACAATGAAAAACGAACCTAAGAAAATGGTAGCTTTATGTTTTGACGACGGTCTAAAATCTCAATATGAAGCGGCTCAGAGAATCGATAAAGAATATGGTTTCAAGTTTTCTTATGCGGTGGTTACGTCATTCGCAGATAATCATGCTCAGGGTCACTTAACTTGGGTAGAGATTAAAGACCTGCAAAGCAAGGGTATGGACATAGTTAGTCATGGCGCTGAACATTATGATGTTGGTTCAGAGGACATGACCTTACCACAGGTTAAGAATAATGTCCGAAACATATTGACTGACAGCAAAAAAGCGCTATCTGAACATGGCATTTTCACGGATATTTTCGTTTATCCTTACGGAAACCATGCAAGCGAGCAAGCAGTTCAGGATGCAGTAAAAGAGCATTACCAATGGGCTAGAGGAGCATATCGCAGTCATAATCAAGGCAGATATAATCTCCCCGCTGTTGGAATGGTTTGGAACAATCCCACAGTTTTCTTTGCTGAACTAGATAGACCAGAGAAGCTGACAATATTGTTCTACCACGATTTACAAGTAAACCCACAAGGGTTCAATATTGAGGTTCAACAATTTTGGGATCAAATGGATTATCTCAAGAAGTTAAAATATGATGTTGTAACACTGAAAGAAGCACTTTCTGACCCGAGAATATCCAATACTTATTAAACCGTAACCAATGAAGCTCTCAGTAAGAAACAAACCCCATAACAATCGAGGCTTAATGTCAGTTGAATGGTAAAGGGCACGTTAGAACTCCTAACATAATTGTAGAACACATGGTAGCCAAATTATTCGAGAAAAAGCCTCCAATGCCTTCAGATAGAGTTTTAGACGCTGGATGTGGACAAGGCGAATTCATAGAAGCCATAATCTCTTATTGCAGAAAAAACGACTATCCTGTTCCTAGAATATTTGGCTTTGAGTTGGATAAAGAACTTGCTTCAATTTCTAGAAAGAAGTTTTTAAATGTTCCAGACGTCATAATTGAAGAAAGAGACTTTCTTACCATATCTTCAGACCTTTTATTTCAATACATCATTTCAAATCCACCTTATGTTTCAATCACTAAGATTTCTGAAGAGGAGAAAGAACTATACAAGAAGCTATTTACGACAGCAATAGGAAGGTTTGATTTCTATTTACTCTTCTTCGAGAAAGCAATCGAACTCTTAGCAGAAAATGGTCGTCTTGTTTTCATTTCACCAGAGAAATTTATGTATGTTCAAACCGCTGAACCTTTAAGAAGAAAAATAGCTGAAATGCAAGTTAAGGAAATCGAATTCCTAAATGAAGACACTTTCAGCGGATTAGTAACTTATCCAACCATAACAATCATTGAGAAATCAGCTATTCCAGTTGCCACTGTTGTAACTCCTAGAGATGGACCGAGAAAGAGCGTATTACTGACTAAGCTTGAAGGAAGATGGTTGCCTATCCTGAACGGTAATTTGAAAACAGCCTTCACTCATACACTCGAAGATATCTGTCTAAGAATAAGTTGTGGTGTGGCTACTGGTGCTGATGAAATCTTTGTAAAAGCAACAGATAGCTTAGAATCTGGTCTGAAAGAGTTTGCCTATCCAACAATCTCGGGAAGAGAATTAACAAATCAAAAAACTATTCTAAAATCGTCTTGCTCTCTTCTTGTACCTTATGATGAAAATAGTAATCTAATTCCTTTTGAGGAACTTGGAACCTTAAAGGACTACCTTTCCAAACCAGAAGTCATGGAACGATTGAAAAACAGAACTTGCTGCAAGAAGAAAAAACCGTGGTATTCTTTTCATGAAAATCCTCCAATGAATGACATTCTCAGGTCTAAGATACTATGTAAAGATCTTGCACCAAAACCTAATTTTTGGTTGGATAAGGAAGGATGCATTATTCCTAGACATTCAGTATATTACATCATTCCAAAAAATCAGATCAAGATTGAAGAAATGTTAGACTATTTGAAAAGCGACTTTGCTAATGAGTGGCTAATTCAAAACTGTCAAAGAGCTTCAAACAATTTCATAAGATTACAGAGTCACATACTCAAGAAACTGCCAATTCCCGAGAGATTATATAGTTCTTAATTGTATAGAGAATTTCATGATTCCCGAGATCGAACCTCACGTTTTTTCAAATGCAGTCAGAAGTTTCTGGAGAACTCGTGATACTCAAGCTAGCAATCAAGAAAGAAGAGGAGGTTCTGATACTGGTACGAGAACCGCTGTTACTGGAGGTCATCAAATGGATGGCTTTACATCAGTGATTAGGGAATTTATCTTATCCAGTGGAGTATTACCTTCGGAAATTTTTTCAAGTCACGATAAGGAAGTGCCTGGGTTTTTTAGACCGACTAAGGATTGGGATATTCTAGTTGTTTCAAAACATAGATTGCTTGCTGCAATTGAGCTAAAATCTCAAGTTGGTCCTTCATTCGGGAACAACTGCAATAACAGGGTCGAAGAAGCCATAGGGAGTGCTGTCGATTTATGGACTGCTTATAGAGAAGGTGCATTTGAGGCTTCTCCTCAACCGTGGTTAGGTTATCTCTTCCTTCTAGAAGATTGCCCTAAATCAAGAAGTCTTGTAAAGGTCTCTGAACCTCATTTCTCAGTTTTGCCTGAATTCAAAAGAGTTTCATATGCACAAAGATACGAATTGCTTTGTAGGAAACTGGTGCGTGAAAGGCACTACAGTTCGGCTTGTTTTCTCATGGCAAACAAAGACAGAGCAGATGCAAGTGACAACTATTCAGAACCGTCTAATGACCTTGCAGCTAATCAATTCCTAACACAACTCATTAATCATCTAAACGTAGAGCATGGTAATACCTAAGTTATTGGAGGATCTTTACGCTTTCTTATCCTTTGTATTTTCATAGTAGTCTGATGCCTTTAATTCCTTAAACTCTCTGGGAAGTTCGACACCTAGAAACTTCTCAACATGCTCGACTTCTAAATCAAAGATTTCTTGCTCAGATTTTTCTGGATGTGCTAGATGAAGAATTTCGTGGATTAATGACCCTGTTAGCATCAGCATAAGACTCGGTTTGTTCTTTGCACAGAGTAATCTAGCAACATTAAGATAGATAATTGATTCAAGTCCTCTATGCAGTACAAATGCTGTACTTGGACCTTTAGCAACTTCTATATTGATTGCTTTTTTCGAAGATTCTTGTTCTAATTTGATATACTGATCATTATTGTAAATGAAAAATATCTTAATTGCATATCCAAAACTCTTAGAAGAGCTTACTACTTCCACACAGTCATGGAATACTTGTTTAAGCAACTGCTCAAACTGGTCCATTTTCTCTTCATTGATTTCTCCAGAGAGTATTGGCTCTAATATCTTCAGGTATTTTTCAAATTGACTGCCTTCTGGAATTTTCTCTATTTTACCTATGACCTCGTCTTCCCTGACCATCTAACAATCCAACCCTGAGATCCAAGAATTAGCTGAACTACTTAATCAATCCAGTCAAATTGAGACTCTCGGATAGTTTTTTTTGACAAATTATTTCGTTACAAGTCATTAGGAAAAGCAAAGTTAGGAATGCTTGTCATGAAAGTGCCCAGAGTCATTCGATTTGTTTGAGTCCTCCTAATGCTTTCTCAAATATTGTTTTTGCGTTTTCTTGCAACGCGGAAGTATTTGTGCTGTTCAATATCATGTTTACTTCGTCTTTGTTCTTGAAGAATCCGTTGTAACCAATGGCACTCCTTTTCGATGCTTCTTGCCATCCGTCATATGCTACTTCGAATAGTCGATCAATCACTATGCCGATTTGAGCTTTGAAAGTTTGCCATTCCGTGCCGCTTGCATCAGCGTTTTCCCAAAAAGTAACCCACTTCTTTTGACCATCGGGAAGACTATCCAAACTTTCGAATAGAACCTTAAGCACGAAGTAGGATGCGGGATTTTTGAAAAGAAATTCTCTGTCGAAATCATGAAACCTTCTGCTTGAGTACGAGGCATAAATGATTCTCTTAAGAGAATACGGCGCAAGGCAATTGTATGTTGACAATTCTGAACTGAAAATGTCTTCGTAAGCTTCTCCGAAGAAATAATCATCGCCCTGAGACGCAGCGATGGCAGGATGCAACTTGACTACAGCTAAGCATTTGGCGACTTTGCTATTGCTAAGTTCTCCGAAACTGCACTGAGTGCGGATGTTCCAGTCTTCTTGAGAGATTTTTTCAAACTCTTTTCCTCTTTTAATTTCATAGTACCACTTTCGTTTGAAGAATTCATGGTGGAGACGAACCTGCACAGGATCGTTCGACTTGAGATCCCTCTTCAGGACTCGGTTTGAGCTATTTTGATAGAGTATCATGCTGTCCATGAAATTTTGGTTTTGACTTGCGACCACTCTGACTAAAACCTCACAATTGGTATCGTCCTTGAAATTTCTAATCGTAGTTACTGTTTGGCAGCCATTAATTATCTCGGGGTCCAAGAGATGAATGTATTTTTGCTCCATGTTTATGGTAGCGCTGTCGCAAAGAATTGTTATTCCGTTATTGTAGAACCAGAAATTGTTCTGTTCGCTATTAGAGCTTAATGTTTCCTTCATTCGTGCGTTTGTTTCGCTTCCAGTGCTTAGAAAATCCCTGACGTTTTTTCGAAACAGAAGATGGTCTGGATAGTTAATCGCCAAGTCTCTAAGAGCGTTTGCAGTTACAGTAAACACCCAAGAGGTGTAGTCGCCTGTCCTCACTATTACGCCGTCTTCTTTCTTGAAATAAAGATTGTACGGTCTATTTGCCGGAAGAAAGTCGCGGCTCTTGTCTGCCATTATGGCTAGAATATTGTCATAACAAAATACCCTAAATTGATCCTGTGTAAATTGTAGCGTGAAACGTACTAGTGGTTCAACGGCAGGATTTGCTTTGTGTGTCGTAATGAAAACAAGTTCAAGACTAAAACCAGAAGACAATTTTTGGAAAGCTTCCTCAAGCAAATGCTGTGTGGCAGGATTTGCTTTATAAGTTGCCGCAGCTAGTGCTTTTCTCGACTTAAAGTAATCTTTCACAACTGCTAACAATTTGACTTCATTTTCATTTAGTTGAGTATTGTTTCCAGCCCGTTCAAACTTTGACTGGAATATAGAAACAGTTTTCTCAAGTTCATCAATTAGCACTGCATCTACGCCTTTGTCATGTGTCCCATCGCAGAGTGCCCGCTTAATCTTAGTTTCATCCTGTCCATACAATGTTGCTATAAACCAATATACGAAGGCATGATAATCTTTCTCGACATTTTTCCTTTCCTGAACAAATTCGATTTCTTCAAGAATATCTTCATATTTTGGTTTGTAGGATTTCGCCGAAGTTGACATAAACTGAAGTATTCACCGCTATGCAAATTTAAGATTTAGGGTAATCTTACGTACGATACTGGACCTCTAATCCAGGTTGTTATTGATTTTTATTGACCTTGTTTGTTCTCTGCCGCTATTACGAGCACGCAGTTTTGAG
>Ga0209777_10003804_pt1 | contig 18337 bp, 29 predicted proteins | sample FrelakmetHBP12HB_FD_187147 | JGI IMG/M metagenome (GOLD analysis project Ga0209777, IMG submission 187147) | Freshwater lake sediment microbial communities from the University of Notre Dame, USA, for methane emissions studies -HBP12 HB (SPAdes)... | ecosystem: Environmental > Aquatic >...
TTTTCTCTTATTGCTTCCATCAAAAATTCACCTACTGAATTATTCTCAGGGTATCTGCCAAAAATGTCGAATATAGCGCCATTCATACCTGTTCTAACGAAGATTCCGTCTCTTTTATTAAAATCGAAAGAATAGCCGTATTCTTTCATAACTTTATCAAAATCTTCCAAAAATTGGATAAAAAATGGATAGTTGCCAAAATCTGATTTGAATTTTAGCTTTGACCAGAATTTTATATCTGAAAAATTCTTATGTGTTCCAAATAGTCCAAATGATATTCCTTTCCTTAAATATGTCCAGAAACTAATTTTCCCGTATCTTAAGTTCCATGTTAATGAACGCATGATTATATCTTTTTGAGTAATTTAATTGTTTCAGCTGGATTCTCCGATGAAAATACTGTATTTCCTGCTACTAATATATCCGCACCTGATTCTTTAAGAATAATTGCGTTTTCTAATGTAACACCACCGTCTATTTGGATAGATACTTTATGAAATTTTTCGCTATAAAATCCATTAGCATAAATCATTTCTTTCAAAGAACTTAATTTAGTATATGTTTGTTTTATGAAACTTTGTCCGCCAAATCCTGGATTAACCGACATTAAACAAACCATATCAATATCACGTAAAATATCTTCTAATAGAGATATTGGTGTGTGTGGATTTAATGCTACGCCTACTTTTACACCGAAACTTTTAATAAGTTGTATATTACGGTGTAAGTGCGTAGATGCCTCATAATGAATTGTAATAGAGTCTGCACCTGCTTTAGCAAAAGCTTCGATATATTTTTCCGGTTCTACTATCATTAAGTGTACATCCAGTAATTTTTTAGATTGCCTTTTTATCGCAGCAAGTATAGGCATACCAAATGAAATATTAGGGACAAATCTACCATCCATTACGTCTATGTGAAACCAATCAGCTTCACTATCATTCAACATATTTATATCACGTCCGAGATTTAAGAAATCGGCGGATAGTATGGATGGTGCTATTATCATATTTATTTTTATTTTTACAAAGATACTCAAAAAAACTGACAAAAACGAATTAAAAAAAAGAACAGATATGCTCTGTTCTTTTAATTCTTTGGAGTGCATTTTAACGCATTTTAAGCACTATTTAAGCTACTTAAATGCAATTTAGATACAAGTCATAAGGTGGGATTTTAGTCAAAATCTAATAACAAAGCCAATCTATTTTCCCTAAAATTAGCCAATGAAATAAATCTCGATTTACTTGTATTTATAAATCTTCCGTTATCACCCTTAACCACATAAAATTTATCCATAATACCAGATTGTTCAGCATCGTATGTATTACCTATACTTAGTCCTTCTTTAGTAGGAGAAATAAAGGGGTAATCAACGGGGTTACCACCTGGTACTGAATTAATATCTAAACAAACTACCTTCATAATTTAATTATTTAATTGCCTTGGTGACATACTTTGCTCAGATGCCATATCAAGTAGATAACCGTTAGTCATTTCCATTTCATGATAATCGTTATTATCCTCAATAACCTCTAAGCAAAGAGTGTTAATATTTTTATAGAAATATTGAAAAGAATCCATATATGGATATAGTTCAAATTCAGATTTATCCAATTTTATTTCAACATCTATAAAAGGATAATTTTCGGTTCTGAAAATTTCTTCAAAAGAAGTAAAACAACCTAACTGTCTACCATATTCAGCAAATAATATCATATCCGAATCAGATATACAATATACCCTGTCTAAATATAAATCACCTTCATGGTCAGTCCATAATAAGGCTCTACCAACTATTTTATCAATACCTATACCTTTCAATATTACCAAACTACATACATTAGGATTTTCTACATAAATATCCAAAAAACTTTGACATTTCTTATATTTCATGCAAGATTGTCCAAGTTGTCCTTTTTGATTTTGATAATTAGTTAAGAGATAATATTTCCTAATATCTTCACCTGTAACTATTTCAAATCTAGATATATCATGTTTTAATGCTATAAATGCCTTAAATGAGTTAACAAAATTTTCTATTTCGGCATCATTAAAATCTTTGAAATCTTTATCTTTTATAGCAGTAGTTAGCCTTTTGATAAACCGTCCAACTTTAATACTTGTTCTATTGTCAATCCAAGTGTCTTGTTGTGAAGATAATTGGAGAACAAATGCTTCATATGAACCTCGTTGTGTAGCGTGTAATTTTTTAATTTTTCTTTCACCTATAAATGTTATTAAATCTTTAGAATTTGGATTATAGTCTATAAAGTTTAAGTTGTATTCATGTTGAACATATTTATCATTTATGAAATCATTTAGAAAGTTTGAGATAACACATGCCTTGTTATTATTAATATCCTCTATTAATAATGTTAAATCGTTTGAAAATACCATAATTTGTTTTAGTTTTTAATCTGTTCACGCCCTTTCGTGTGAACCAGTGACTGATCTAAGTAATATTAGATCGCTTGCGGAAATATCATTACCTAATCTTCTTTTAGTTGAGATTAACTTATTACTTGGGCTTAAAAAGCACATAGAATCCATATATGGATAACTCGTAAAATTAGCATTAGTTAGTGATACTGTATAACTTTCTTCTAACCTACCATCCGAACTTTTATGCGCTTCGTGGTGTGTAAGCCAACCTCTTTCTTGCGCATATTTGCGGAAAATGTAAATATCAGAATCGAAATGAGAATAAATTCTGTCCATATAAGTTCGACCGTCATTTAGTTTCCAGACTAGTGCTCTACCTATAATACTTCCTTTATCTTCCTTTGCTTGTAAAATCAATAATTGACAAACTGCCGGATTTTCATAATAAATGCTGAAATAATCTGCACCATATCTCATACAAGATTTACCTAAAGAACCGAGTCCTTCTCTGTTCTTATCTTCTGGTGTGTGTGCGTATCTTTCTTGACTATACCAATGTTTAATATCTTGACCTGACACAAGTTGTAATATTGGATTAGTACGACTTCTATACAAAGCCTTGTATTTATTGACAAATATTTCTATTTGCTTATCAGTTAATTTTTCGTTATCCGCTAATTTCTTAATGAATTTCCCTATTTTCATCTCTACCCTACCTGTATTCCATACACCATTATAATTTTTTATATAGGTGTGAACTGGATATAAATCCTCTTCTGCTGTAATATACTTTTCAAATTCGTTTTTATCAATTTCCTTAAAACTTCTTTTATACATTTTGATAATACGACTTGTTGGTATAAACGAAACAGTATCTTCTTTGTCTGTTATATCAACATAAGAAACTTCGGATGGAGTACGATAAAGACTTGCTATTTTCTTGATTAAGGAATCTTCATTACCCGAATGATCAATCTTACCGATTGATAACATGTTGGTTAGATAATTATCAAATTTTGTAGAATATACAAGAGGTGCTTTTTCACTTTTTATTAAATCTTTGATAGGTTGTATTATATTCATTATTTATTTGTTTCGTGCGGTTTATTTTTAATCATTATTTTATATGACTCACCACTTGTTGAGCCAAGTTCTAACCATTCTGTGTTGTGATACTCATGTGTCAAGCCACTCCTTATAACACTTATATCTAATGTAGGATTTGATGTGTAGTGTATTTCATGTTGGTTACTTAACTCATTTGTTTCCAAATTGAAATATTTCAAAGTATCCATATATGGATACTTACTTTTGCCTAATATAAAAGATAATCTAGTTTTTGGTTTATGTTTATGTTTAATTTTTACGCTTATATGTTCAGACATACTACCTCCATAATTATTAGAAGATTGTAATGCGCCCATTTTTATAGCCTTTTCATAGAAACTATAAAAATCTGAATCAGTATTAACATACACCCTATCCATAAAAGTTCTGCCATCAGTAAGAGTCCATAATAAGGCTCTACCAACTATTTTTGTCATATCACTTTTATATTTCAATATAAGTAATCGACAAACTTCTGGATTTTTGGCATAAATATTTAGATAACTTTGACAGCTAAGTTTAGCCATACAAGAGTTACCTAATGTCCCTTCTTTTTCTTTGTAAGATGATCGGTAGTAGTATTTTTTAATATCATTACCACTGACTATTTCAAATACATATTGTTCTTTTTTAAGACAGGATTTGAAAATATTTACAAACCTTTCAATATCACTATCAATTGTTTTGGAATTACATCGTGCAGCCTTAAAGCTGTTGCAGATATAGTTATCACTTTCGATAAGCTTTTTGATGAACCTACCTATTTTCATTTCACCGAATCCTACTCTATAGTCCTCGTCAGTTAAACCTCTACGTCCTTTGTAGCAGCCCCGATTTAAGGTTTCTTCTTGATATTGTGCAAAATTACCATTATATAATTTTGTATGAAATCTATTAAACCTTTTTAAGACTTTATTAACGTCACGGAATCTTATAATATCTTCGTATTCGGTGATGTCTATATAATCCACTCCAAAATCTATTTCCTTCAGTCGTCCTATCTTATTAAGTAGGTGCATTACTGAATTATCGGATACATCGTGTATCTTTGATAATAGATTTTGGAATGGAGTTGAATATATTAATTTAACCATAATTAGTAGTTAGCTGTGTCTTTGTCTGGTGCGTATTTAGTTAGTAATCTTTTCCTTTCAGCTATTACTTCATCAGAGGCAGGATAGTTATGATTTTCGATAGTGCCTAATGACTTAGGCATTGTATCAAATTGTTCGTGGCTACGCTCTTTAATTGTTACAAAGCTATCCAACATACCACCATCGAAGAAGTCTATTTCAGCTAAGCCATCATAATAGACAACCATAGCATTTTCTCCGGGTTCGTGTGCAAATACAATAGTTTTGTTGTTAGCCAAAGCTTCTGCTGAACGAAGTACCTTGAACGGACCGGGTAATGTAGTTTTACCGAATGTATCAGAGAACTTAACTACACCAGTATATTCATTTCCCATAGCACATAAAGCGTATTTAGCGGAAATGTTATCTCTTTTCAGTCCGTTTCTCTTACCACCACCCATTCCGAATAGACCCCATGTCCAAGGAACGAAGCCCAAGTCAATGATTGTCTGTAACAGAGCCAATAGTGTTGAGTGTGTAAGTCCGTCACCTGCTATGAAGTGAAGATAAGTGCCGCATATCCATTCTTTTGTAGAACCTGCAAAGGTTACTTTTTCAAACAGCCCGTTTTCAATAGCCTGATGGATGATATAAAGTATTTCATCAAGTGCTACTCCGCTGTCTGGGCGAGATACAAGTATTTTACCGTTATTTTCAGCTTTCGAGCGAAGTGCAAGTGGAACATGATACTTCTTTACAGAATTTCTTGAACCATAGCAATCATTGACCTGTGATATGTAGTCTCCGTTTTCAGCTACTTCATAACTTGATTTATATGCGCCATTTTCATTGTCGTATGCTTGTACATTACGGTGAGCGAGTGCATATACAGAAGATGATAAACCAATTGTTTTATCAGAATTCATCCATGCTTGATACGCACCACATACAGTATCAGTACCAGGGAAGGTATATAAACCAGCCATACCCTGATCCTCACTTTCTGTCGCATTCATACCAGCTCTGTCGCCAAAGTCGGTAAGAAGTATAGAAGCGAAGAAATTTACTTCCGCTTGTGTAAGGTGTGGGAAATTTTTCTTGTAAATTTCACGAACTTTGTCGTAAAAGTGCCTGTCTTGTGTTACTCTTTCAGAGTCCGACCAAACTTGTAATATTTTACTTTCAAACCATGCTGCGAGTTCACCGAATCCGTCAACTAAGCTTTCAATCATTATAACTGGCTCGTTTGGGTAAACAACAGAACCTTCGGGCATTGCTGATATACGTATTGGAATACGACCATCAAATTCATCAACGATACGCTGCCACAGATGTTTAGGGAATAGATAAGGTTTAAGTCCGTTAGTAGTAACCTTGAAGTTAGCAAGAAATTCGCTGGCTGCGTCAATTTCCCATTGCTTAACCTTTTTGAATAAGATTCTATCAAGTTTACGTTGTAAGCCGATAAATATCATTCTATTGTCTCCTTTTGTATAGAGTTCAGAGTCTATTTTGTATAAATCCCTACGGAATGTAACATAATAAACACTTTTTTCTTTTGCTTTATCTGACTGAAATTGGTCTGAACCAATTGTGTAAGCATCGGCACATAGTAAACGTGGTACTTCATGTACTGTACGTTTGTATTTCATTTTACCTGACAACATCAGTTTATATTCCTCTTGTGTCAATTCAGGACAACGGAAATCGTAATCTCGGACATCTAATTCTTTTTGCATTGTATTTTGTTTTTTGTTGTGATGACAAAGATACGACAATTTTTTGACAAAAATACATATTAATTGTCGTCATCTAAAGAAGATACGGTAATAACGGTAGTTTTTACTAAGACTCGTTTACCTTTACATTTTTCACACGGCACATCTGTTTGTGTAAATCTATCACGATTGGAACCTTTACCTGCACATTCAGTGCATATTATTATTTCTTTCATTTCTTCTTTTTATCGGAATCACAAAAATTGATTGTTCGATTGGAACTGGTTGGTGTGATATAGCGTAATCAATAAAAGATTGAACCGCATCCTTTATTTCTTTTTCTGTTGCTCCTGAAACAGCATATGAACTATTGCCTGTTGGATATATCATAGCAATAACATTAATGAACCACCTATACCAAAAATAGCTAAAATTATTATAATTAGTATTACTGCAAATAATTTATACAGAATAAATCCGATAATTATTATCGCAAGAATACACAAAAGTATTTTCCAAATTTTTTTCATAAATTAATCTTTTTTGTAATTATCAAAACCAATGTGTATAAAACAACCAACACATCCGCACCCACAAACAGATATGACGTTATTAGCGTGGTCTTTTGTTACTCCCCTTTTTGTTTCGGAATTCTTAACGGCAATATCGTGCTTTATAATAGACATATCAAGTTGAGAATAAAACCTTCCTTTTCTGGCTTTATGCCTCTTTTTCTTCTGTTCTTCCGATTCGTTGGTTTCGTATAATTTTGACATTAAGCGATTGGATTTAATTTAATTAAATGAATGACATAATCATCCACATTTTTGTTATGAAAGAATTTGTCGTTTACTTCCACTGTATTTTTACAGTAAAAATAAGATGTGTTATAAGGTCCCATTCTGCCATTTTTCAAAAGTGACCACTCAACGGTATATGAATTTACTGTTACTTTACTATTAATGACATAATCAAGAATATCCTCTAAACAAATCTTATATGATTGTTTAGCTAAAACCTTTTTTAGTAAGAAAGTCTCTTTAGTTAAAGAATTATAAGTATATGCTGATACAGAATATAAATCTTCCTCATCAACAAATTCCTTATAACATTTTTTATCAAAATGCACAGTCTTACCTTCTATTGAAGCGAGTTTGCTTATTGCATCCTCTAATTGTAGTATTTCAGTTTGCATATAATTATGTTTAAGCAACAAAAGTAAACAAAATTTTTCATTTCAAAAAATATTTTTTTTTAACAATACTTTATGTTATCTTTGTGCTTTATTAAGCAAATAGAAAAATGAAAATAGAATCACCTGATTGGCTAAAACGGATAATAGATTTTGGTAAAGAGATAGGGAAAACTTTGGAAAGCATCGAAATTGAAGAAAAAACTATGCCTAATACAAATGTAGTTAATGATATTAGTGAAGATTTGAACAAAAAAACCGAAGCCTTACTAATACGAATTGATAAAGAATATCAATCACGTCCTTATATAGATAAAGTTAACGCATATCACAAAGACAATAGTATGTGTGTGGAATATACATTTGAAAATGGCGACAAAGTTTCCTTTGATGTCTATGAGGAAGCTTGTATGTTTGAAATAAGATTTAAGCCTAAGATAGGTAATAAATACGCTACAAGGTCAGAAGGTGGATATTTATTTACAAAGGTTAAACAGTTGTTAATTGTTATAACTAATAAATCAGTTATTCGTGAAAGTAATGAATTAAAGGATAAGTACAATCTCATCGTTAGGAAAATAAAACTAAGACAAGAAGAAATAGAAAAAGTTGATAAAACCTCTCCGTTAAGACCAGCGATGGTAAATGAATTGGCTACTTATAAAAGAATGGCGGATAAATTTAAGAAACAACTATATATTTGATATTTGATATTAATATATATTACTATGAAATATATATTGAAATTCAACGAAAGTTATCCTAACAAAGAGGAAGAAGTAAAGGAAGAGGAAACTGAAGTAAAAGAGGAAGAAACCGAAACAAAGGAAGAAGTAAAAGAGGAAGAAACCGAAAAGGAAGAAACTGAAACTAAAAGTCCTTCTGATTCAAAAAAATCATCTAAGGTTACTATAAGTAAGTTCCAAGATTTATCTACTGGTGCTGAAATGTCTGGTAGTTCAACTTCTACTATTAAATTAAATAGCACTACTTTAGAGCCAGAGGATAGTTTATCTGATATAGGTTCTAAGGAAGGCACTGTTTCGTCATCTATTAAATTAGAAAAAGAACCTAATGAAACTGAACTTAATCTTTCTAATATTGGTACAGAAGGTGGTAAAGAACTAGAAAAAGATGCTAATTTAACGGAAAGTATAATTTCATTTTCTAATTTCATTAAAATATAATAAATGATTAAAAGAGTTCTGTGTATTGATATAAAAATGTATAATATACCTGACTTGGTGTTAAATAAATGGTACAGAGCTAAATCTCATTATTTATCACCAAGTCTTTATTATGTATATCAAGATACGGTTGCTCATAATGGTAATTTTATTGCGGAATTACCAAAAAGCTGTTTTATAACATTAGCTGAATTTAGAGAAAAAAGGATAGATTCTATATTACATTCTTAGGATTCCATCTGTGAAAATCTATTGGATCAACTCGATTGATCATATCATTATATGGTACAATCTTTTTAAGAATATCTTTTAATATGTTTGTGTAATCTGGATATTTCGTAATTTCGCATCCAAGAACTGTTTCTAGTTCAGTGGATATAGTAAGTAATATATCATCAGCGGTATAGAAAAAGGTAGCTTCATAGTATTTACTATCATATATTACAGATAATAACACCAATATACCTTTCTCTACAGAGCCTACATATTCCAGTATTGAAATTTTCATTAGTCAATAATAATATCTATTTTAGTTAATACTACAAGTCCTTCTGGTGTGAACTTATTATCTAAGTCCTTAAAAACAACCGAGAATGTATTAATCCTTTTAATTTCTTTTGCTTCGCCTGTTGTTTCGTTTAACATTACGTCCTTAACATAATCAATTTGAAGTGATGGTCTTTCGCCAAGAAATCTTCTCATATCTTCTTCAATTTTACTGTAACTCCAATCTTTTCTGAAATCAATTTTTGCAATATAATCTCTAATTGCTAGTTCTTTCATGCTTGCCATGTTCTTAATAATTTTTTTCGATAAACCAAGTATTTGATTTATTTAATATTTCAAAGTTATCGTGTATCATTTGACACCTTTTAATAAAGTTTGTAACATCTTCATTTTTCAAAGAGAACCATTCACCACGCACATTATGTGTTTGGTAACTGGCGTGTAAATTACTTTCTATTTTGAAAGCCCATTTGGATTCGAATACTTCCACAATAGTCAATTCTGCTGCATTACCTGTTTTTAACTCTTTAAGTCGTTTTGATACATTTCTTCTAGTTATGCCAATTTTATAAAGTGTCTCGCAATTTATATAAGAGGATATAAGATAAATCTTCATAGTTATTTATTAATATTTTTATTGTCCCTTAACAATTCTTGTTCTATTTCATAAATAGCCTTTGAAGTTCTTAAAAAAGAATCCGGTGTAACTGATATAGAATCTATACCTTGTTCTACTAAGAACTGCGCAAAATCAGGAAAGTCCGATGGTCCCTGACCACATATACCTACTTTTTTGCCTTTACTCTTAGCCACTTTTATTAATTGAGTTATTAACATCTTAACCGCATCATTTCTTTCGTCATATATATGAGCCACTAATGAAGAATCTCTATCTAAACCTAATGCTAACTGTGTCAAATCATTTGAACCTATAGAAAATCCATCTATGTAGTCAGCAAATTGGTCAGCAAGTATTATATTAGATGGTATTTCAGCCATTAGATATACTTCCAATCCATTTTCGCCTCTTTTGAGTCCTGCTTCTTCCATAATAGCTAATACTTTTTGTATTTCCATAATAGTCCTACAAAATGGTATCATAACAATTACATTATTTAATCCCATTTTCTCCCTAACAACTGAAATAGCTTTGCACTCCATTACAAATGCTTCCTTGTAAGATTCGCTATAATATCTTGATGCGCCTCTCCAACCAATCATAGGATTTTCTTCTTTAGGTTCGAAATATTTACCACCAAGCATATTAAAATATTCATTAGATTTGAAATCAGAAAACCTTACAATAACTTTATTTGGATAAAAAGCTGCTCCTATCTTTGATATACCATAAGATAATCTTTTAATAAAATAATCTTCTTCATTATCATATCCTACTATTAAAGAATTAATACTTTTTGTAAGTTCGGCATCTCCCAATGTTTTATGTTTTAATAATGCCATAGGATGCACCTGAATATAATTGTTTATAATAAACTCTTCTCTGGCAAGACCAACACCCTTTTGTGGATATGATGCAAAATTAAGTGCCATTTCTGGTGAACCTACATTTAACATAATAGGTGTTCTTGTCTCTGGTAAATTAGTTATATCAGTTTTAGTTTCTGTATAATCAAGTATACCTTCATATACCATACCAACTGCGCCCTCGGCACATGATACTGTTATCTCTGTACCTGCTATTAATACTTCAGAGCCATTCATAGTTCCCACAATTGCTGGTATTCCCATTTCTCTTGCTATAATAGCTGCATGACAGGTTCTACCACCTCTATCCGTTATGATAGCAGATGCCTTTTTCATAAGTGGTTCCCAGTCAGGATCTGTCATTTCTGTGACCAATATATCACCTTCTTTGAAGTCGGAGCCATCAGATATACTACCTCTGCCATCTATAGAATAGAGAACATTTACTTTACCTGTTGCTACTTTGTTACCTACTGCTATGCCTTTTAGTAATACAGTTTTAACAGAATCGTCCATTTTATACTCTGATATAACAGTATTTTGTTTCATTGAGTGTATAGTTTCAGGACGTGCTTGTAATATGAATAATTGATTAGTTAAACCATCAATACCCCATTCTATATCCATAGGACACCAATGTCCTTTTAATTCGGTATAATAATCTTCAATCAAACAAACCCATTTGGCTATTTTCAATATGTTTTCATTATTCAATGAGAATACTTTCTGGTATTCTTTGTCAACATGGACATTCTTAACTCTTTTTTCCGAACTGGGGTCATAAATCATTTTAATGTCTTTAGCTCCTCTTTTCTTTTCAATAATGGAATTAAAGCCTTTCTTTAATGTAGGTTTGAATACAAGGAACTCATCTGGTGATACTGCGCCCTGCACAATAAGTTCACCTAATCCATATGAAGAGTTTATCAAAACTACATCTTTGAAACCTGATTCGGTATCTATAGAAAAAGCCACACCACTTACAGCTAAATCACTTCTAACCATTTTCTGAATTCCCACAGACAATTTAACGTCAAAATGGTCGTAGTTAAAATGTGCCCTGTATGATATAGCCCTATCAGTAAATAATGACGCCCAGCACTTCCTAACACACGTTAAAACGTCATTTGCGCTTCGTACATTTAGATAAGTTTCTTGTTGACCGGCAAACGAAGCATCTGGTAAATCCTCGGCGGTTGCTGATGATCTAACAGCTACATCCGTATTTTCTTGTCCGTATTGAGCAGAAAGTTTGTAATATTCTTCGATGATATTATCGGCAATATCTTGTGGGAATTCGGAAGATACCATTAGTTGCCTAATAATCATACCAGTTTTAGTGAGCGATCTTATATCATCAATATCACACTTACCGATTTCTTCTTTAATTTTGGCATCTAACTGGTTATATGCTATGAATTCATCATAAGCATCAACTGTTATTGCAAAGCCATTTGGTACTTCAATACCCTTAGGTATCATAAACTGAATCATCTCACCAAGTGAGGCGTTTTTACCACCAACAAGTGAAATATCAGTCATTTTAATTTCACTGAAAGGAACGATATATTTTTTCAAAAAGGTCAAAGAATTTTTTGTATGGGAGAACCCATTAACCATTTTTTTATCTTAATATATTGGAAAGTTGTGGTAAGAGCCAAAAAAATTCACTGAATGTCCTTCAGTGAATTAATTTTTCTATGTTATATTTTATTATTCTATCAAATTCCGTGTTGTAGATATAATCTCCGGGCCAGTAATCGTAATGTATGCTTATAAATTTAAGAAAAATAACCACACAATCAATAATTTCTTTTTTAATTTCTGCATTTACCTTTTCTGGTAATGTTGTTGCTATTAATTCATTTACTCTACTTAATGTGGTTTCTTCCAAAAATTCTCTAAATCCTCTCTTGTTATGAAAGTTATATATCTTCATATATCTAGAAGATAAGAGATCTTCTTTAGTTATAGAAGATATAAATTTTTTAGTAAATAAGTTACGGAAAGAATCGACAAATTTCATATCCTATATATTTAATTAAATATTGAAATTAAACATTCCAAGATGCCATAATCTGCTCAATAGAAACGAGATTTTTAACCTTAAAAAATGATTGTGTATGAGTAGTATTATTCTCCGAATCAATAGTGGTGAATTTTATACCATTTATTTGCCAATCATTATCTAATAATTCTTTAATATCTTCATTAAATTTTTCCAAATTTGTGGATTGTATATAAGTATGTTCCATTTGCATTACCTATATATTTATAATTTGTTGATAAAATGGTAATGTTTTTAACCAATTCCCTATCCTATTTTCGTGTGTGTCACCTACCATTACATCAACTAAAGAATAGTTTGTAAAGTTAATTTTACTGAATTCTTCCATAATTTCTGGTGCTTGATGCTCAAGCCCTGGAACTTTTCTTATATCAAAATCAATCATCATGTTTCCTATTTTAGAAATTTGACCTGATTTCAATAAACTATTAATTATATTAACTTCTGAACCTTCACAATTAAGCTTCATTACTACCAAATCTTCGTCTTTAATATTCTTCTCAAAGAACTCCGATGTATCAACAAATTTACATAATGTCTCGTATTCGGTATTATCAATGTCTATTTTGTTTTTATAGATTGATGCTGCCATATCGTTATTAGTTCCATAAATATTTCTATTCTCGTTGTTTTCTAATAACCCATATGGAAGTATTTCTAAATTATATTTTTTACCAATTTCGGTAAAATTCTTTTTCAAGTAGTAAAATTGATAAGGCATCGGCTCAAAACAATAAACTTTATCAAAGCAATATTTGCCTGATAAAACTTCGTTTAGTGTTTGTCCTATATGTCCTCCAACGTCTATAAATATTTTCATAATGATTATATTCTTATTTTTTGTTTAAGGTCAAAATTATTTTAACCTATCTAAAGTTATATTATAGAAATCTATATTTATTTCGGATGCAATATAATTTAATCCATTTGTCTTACATGCCAATGCTGTCGTTCCAATTCCGTTAAAAGGATCGTATATAGTTGAGTTTGGTTCAAAGTATATGTCAATAAGTTTGGTTACCAACTCGGTTGAATAGCTTGCCTTTAAGTCACATTTGATACCATCGTTATTTTTTGCCTCAACATAATTGATATAATTCTTATAGAATTTCTGTCCAGTCTTTGCATTTATCGTTGATACTGTTTTGTTAGCCTTAAAATCCTGTAAGTGTTGTTTCTTGACTATAACGTATACCTGTTCAACTATTCTTGATAGTTTATTAGGTGATGTTTGGAAGGGAATGCTATGAGGCTTTTTCCACGAAATCATATCAGCTAATGTAAGATTAGTCTGCTTATGTATTTCCGCAAGTAGTAATAGAGGTAAAATAGGATTTTCGTTATGATAAGATATATTATAAAGTATAACACCTTTATCAGTCATTATCCTTTCAAATTCGTTAAACTCTTTTAATCTAGTTTCAATGTATTGTTCTTCGGTAAGACCGTCTATATCAGAATATCCGTTATTATAATAACAATCTTTGCGCTTACCACATATAGAATAAGGAGGACTAGTTATTATCCCATCCAAAAATTTATTTGGAATATTACACATTGTTATTAAATTATCTTCATTGTAGATTTGGTTTATTTGAATCATATTTTAGTTCGACATTTATTTATTTTATCTTTCAGTTGGTTATAATTATTAATTATGTAATTATACTTTTCATTTTTTCTTTCCATATAAATAGTTGCATTTCTATAAAGATAATCGTGTATTTTATATAAATCATCCTTTGCTGAAAATTGAATATATTTGAAATTTTCAGATGTTCCCACAAGATTAGCATTTTTACATTTTGCTTCGGTTTCTAGTTTATTAGATATTTCTTTCAAGAAATTTTTTGATCCTGATACAAAATTTAACCCAATTTGTTTATCGCTAAATGATATAGAACCATCTCCGTCAAAATATCCTCTTATAAAATGAGATATTAACTTTGGTTCTAAAAATTTTGGAAATTCAATTATTTTACTTTTTTTGTTGATACATCCTTTATTTATAAGATCATTAACTATCTTTTTAGAATTTATAGAAACCTTAAAACATTTGCTGCTTTTGTATTCCTCGTATATAACAGGAATATTATCAGGCGATATAAATCTCTTAAATTTTAATAAGTGGTTTTCATCCAAAATTGCTAATTTTAATCTTAATTCGGAACCACATTTTTCTCTAATTCTAACATAACCATCGGCATATAAAAATCCTAACCAGTAGGATTTTTCTTCCGAGTCTATATTTTCAAATATCGAATCGTAATAATTATATTTTTTGGAAGATTTGCTATTTATTCCGTTATTTTTCAGAATAGTTCTTATTTTGTGTTTTGATACAGAAAAATAAGTACAAATTTGAGATATTGTGTATGTATTACCGTTATATAACTTTATAACTTCTTCCTCGTTAATAATTTTTTTATTACCTGATAGTTTAATATCATTTTCCTTTAGTACTCTACATATAACCACAGCGGATACATTGTAGTATATACAAATTTTTTCGGTACTAATACCTGATTTATATTTATTTATAATTTCTGATATTTCCGAAGCACTGAAGTTAATTTTTTTCATACATTATATATAAAATTACCTCACCTCCCTTAAATTATTTATTTTTCTGTAAGTTCGTAATTCTCTTCAAAATATCGCCTGTACCAGAACCAATACCCATCACAGCAATTGTTCTCTTCACAATCTTTATCAGATTGCCAACGTGCGTATTTATCTGCTTTTATTTTAGCCTCTTCCCATGTTATGGAATTATGTACATTATTTTTTTCTATAACACCTGATATAATATCGACAACCATTTCTGGTGTTATCGTACTAATCCAATCACATTCTTCGCAGATTTGATCTACTTTTTCCATGTAAAGCCTGAATAGCTCTTTTCTGTCTAATATCATTATATTAATCTTTTATGTTTCATAATATATACTTGTAATCCTTGTCTGTATAGAGTAAATGCTATATAACCTGGATTGCAGGTATTCATATTTAACCGTTCATTATTCCAATATTTTTTGAATCTATCCATACCTGATTCGTGTATAGCCTCTTCTTGTTCGGGAGAAGCTTTCCATTCTTGGACAACTTGCCAGAGAAATTTTTCTCTGGCAATTGGCTCAACAATATCAATAGCACCTTGTGATAAAATACCTGTCTCAAAAGATGCCATTAATTCTTGTGTTAATGTATTGTGTGCAAAACTCATTTATTTAATTTTTAAAAAGTGAAGTAATCTAGTAATAATTATTTTACAAAAGAATTTAAACCCTGCTGTTTTAGGTTTACTTGTTATTGCTTCGTGTTTAACATCAGGAGAAAAAAGTTTAGTTTTACGTCCTGACCAATTGGCTCCCATTTCGGATAAATTCAAATTTTCCGATTCTAAGTGAATACATATGAGTTCTGGTAATAGATGTCTGTTTTTTCTTTCCCATTTTTTACAATGTAATACATCAGATCTATCTATTGCTCCGTGTTCATCAGGGTATGTATATACACCTGATGTTGATGGGTGCCACATTTGGAAAAAGCCAATTGGTTCCCATCCTTTGCCTTTGTATTCAGCTATTCTAACTCCTAAAGGAAATGCATTAGTGTGTACGAATATCCAACCTTCATGTAGAGGAGATGGATTACATACATATTTAGCCCATGCTTCATATGTAGGACACATCATACGGTCAATACTATAGATACCTTTTTTATCAAGTTCACTTTCGAGATTCTGTAATATTTCTCTGGTTAAAGGAGGTAAGAAAATATCAGCATCTAAATGTATAACCCAAGCATCCAATGATAATACTTTTAATCCTTCATTAATACCTCTGCCTTTATTTATTTTGGAACCATCCCTGTAAAATTCGTCCGTACATACACATTCAACATTATAATATTCGCAAAGTTTCTTAGTTTTATCATCGTGTAAATCGGTGACTACCACTATTTTATCGAAAAGTTGTTTGTTATGTGGCAACGTATGTGCCAAAAAATCACTGTAATTTACACAAACCACTACTGCTTCTAATTTCATTTTTATCGCTACTTTTTATATCATATATATTAATATGGATATAAATCTTATTTGCTTGTTTTAGCAAATATACGCAGTTTTATTGACTTTAACTAATTTAATTAATAATAATATTATCCTTTTCTTTGTTTGGCTTTTACGAATGCTTGCACAAAATCGTCCAATAGATTAGAGTATTCCATGAATTGAATGTATTTAGCACTTAAATACGTGAATAATTTAGGATCTACATCTTCGGCTGCATCAGATTTGTCTAATAGAAGTGTGGTGGTTTTTTCTACCTCTTGTAACAGAACTTGGCACATATATAGATTTTCTAAGCCATCTGCAAAGGTAAGATACATAATCTTATTTTCAAGTTGGTTGAGTGCAGTTTCAAGTTTAATCATTTTATCCGATTCCATATTAGTGTATATATTATTTTACAATCCGTCAATTTTTTTGTACATCATTTTCTATAAATATATACAATTATGAAAAAGGAGATAATAAATATTATTAGAATTGTGGGACTTAGTTTGAATGAACTAATTATAGATATGGAAATCGGCAGCAAGATATTCCATTCTATTGAATATGTCGAGCCAAATATACTTATCTTACATACATTTGTTGATGATTTGGATATAGAAACAACTTGGGGAAGCACCACAAATTATCAAAAGAAAATGATATTAAAAATAATTAAACCTTATTTATATAATTAAATTTTCTTTTTGTTCTTAAATGCTACTATATCTGCCCATGTAACTCTACCAGGGTTTTGAGCAATAGCATCAGGATTTCCCATTGGGGCTTCTTCTTCTTTAGGTATTTCTTTAACATCCACTTGTTCGTGTATTTGTTTAAGAAATGAGCCTAAGTACCATTCTATACCCTTTTCTCTTATCTTATTGAAATCAAATTCAAATATAAATTCTTGTTCGCCAAAATAAATTGCCACAACATCTTCCTTAATATAATGATCTGTATAGAAATTTATATTACCAATTATACCTTGTCCGTATATTGTTGTTTTATAACGCTTATTATAAAAAAATGCAAATTTATCTTTATCGGATAAAACTTTAACACCATCTCCTATATCAACAGAAGAAGAGTAGCCAAGACTAACCTTATAATGCTTGTATTTTTTAGCTTCCTGTATTATTTTGTAATTTGTAACAATATTATATTCCATAGTTTATATATTGTATTTTAAGTTTTTCTAAACAATTTTTTTATTAATATTATAAATGTTATGACTATTATAATGCCCTCTTTATTCAAGATACCAAGAATATATCAAACCTTAGTTGAATTATCAAACTGTGAATGGGTTGATGAGATTATCCTAATAGATAATACACCAAATACTAAAAAATTAGATTTACCTAAATTAAATCATATTTGTGAAGGAAATAATACATATATTAATCCGGCATGGAATAAAGGTGCAGCCTTAGCCTCCACTGATTGTTTATGTTTCTTAAATGATGATGTGTGGTTTGATTGGAGCAATCTGAAGGCTATTTCTGAGTTTGTAACTAAAGATGTTGGTATGGTGGGTATGTCTACCGAAAAT
>Ga0209777_10003805_pt1 | contig 18332 bp, 12 predicted proteins | sample FrelakmetHBP12HB_FD_187147 | JGI IMG/M metagenome (GOLD analysis project Ga0209777, IMG submission 187147) | Freshwater lake sediment microbial communities from the University of Notre Dame, USA, for methane emissions studies -HBP12 HB (SPAdes)... | ecosystem: Environmental > Aquatic >...
AGGATCAGCGTGCCGGCCCCGCTCTGCGTGAGCGACCCGCTGCCGCTGATGGCGTTGGCCACGGTGATCGTGTTGCTGCGGTTAAAGACCAGCGACCCGTCATCGGCGACGCTGCCGCCGCCCAGCGTGCCGCTTGCGCCGCCGCTGCCCACCTGCAACGTCTTGCCGCTGTCGATGGTGGTGGAACCGTAACTGTTGCCGCCGGTGAGGATCAGCGTGCCGGCCCCGCTCTGCGTGAGCGACCCGCTGCCGCTGATGGCGTTGGCCACGGTGATCGTGTTGCTACGGTTGAAGACCAGCGACCCGTCGTCGGTGACGCTGCCGCCGCCCAGCGTGCCGCTTGCGCCGCCGCTGCCCACCTGCAATGTCTTGCCGCTGTCGATCGTGGTGGAACCGTAGCTGTTGCCGCCGGTGAGAATCAGCGTGCCGGCCCCGCTCTGCGTGAGCGACCCGCTGCCGCTGATGGCGTTAGCCACGGTGATCGTGTTGCCGCGGTTGAAGACCAGCGCGGCGTTGTTGGTGACGCTGCCGCTGCCCAGGGCGCCGGTCGCCCCGCCATCGCCCACCTGCAGCGTACCGACGCTGACGGTGGTCGCGCCCGAGTAACTGCCGTTGTCGCCGGTGAAGACCAGCAAGCCCGCCCCGATCTTGATAAAGCCGCTACCCCCTGACAGGCTACCGAGTTTCAGCACGTGGCCGTTGTTGACTTCGGCGTTCTGGCCTGCCTGGACGAACTGGATGTTGGCGTTGATGGTGTTCGTGCCCGAATTCCCGTTCATCCCGCTGTAAATGGCCAGATTGCTGTTATACGTATTGTCTAGTGTCAGAGTGAAGCTGCCGCCGGAGGAGATAGTCCAATTGCTATCGTAAAAATACACCTGGCCGATCTCGTAGCTGGCGTTCAAGGTGGGCTGATACGGAGTCACAAACTCGAAGTAGGCATAGTCGTCGTTGTCGTCGGCCCGGCCTCCCGACCAGTTCCCCGACGTGGACCAATTCGTGTTAGTATCCCCTTGCCAGTAGTGCATATCGAGAGCGGACCAGGCCGGCAACGGCACGGCCAGCGTCAGCGCGCAGACCACCGGAAGGATCAGACGAAGTGCATTTCTCATGGCTCTGTCTCCACCCTCGCGATACACACGATGCCCCCCAGCATCACAGAATACACATGGGACGGCCGCTGACCGAGGGGATCACGACAGGTGGGCAGGAAGCCGCTACGCCCGTCGCGACCCCCAAACCGCGAACGACCGTACAGCCTCCCGAGTACAATATACCACATGTTGGGCAAAAGTCAAACCGGGCAAGCTACGCATGTGGCGCAAAGTATCGAATCGTTGCGTGGAGTATACGCCGGAACCGCTTTTCGCCCTTGTTACGCCGGCCAAGAGGCGTCAAGTTTCAAGTTAGAGCAAAAGATGACGCGGCCATATCCCGCCGGGAGCCGTTTTCACGGGAGCCGTTTTCACTTGAAACTTGAAACCTGAAACTTGAAACTGCCCCACCGAGCACCGCCCACAAGAAAGAGAGCCGCGTATGATGGCCGTCCAGGTCCTGCTGATCGTCTACATCGCCGCGGCCTTCGCCTACTGGCTGCTCGTAGCCCGCGCGATGTGGCTTGTGCGCCGCCGCGTGCCGCGACTGGCCGAGGCCCAACCGCCCGACCCCGCCCGCTGGCCGCGCCTCTCGGTGCTCGTCCCGGCGTGCAACGAGGCCGACCGGATCGAGCCGGCCGCACGAACGCTCCTCGCGGAGGATTACCCGGACCTTGAACTCATCTTCATCGACGACCGCTCGAGCGATGCAACCGGCGCGATCATCGACCGCCTGGCCGCCGAGGACCCGCGCGCGAAGGCCGTCCACATACGCGAGCTTCCCGAGGGGTGGCTGGGCAAGGTCCACGCCCTCCACCGCGGCTTCGCCGAATCGACCGGCGAGTTGGTGCTCTTTACGGACGCCGACATTCACTTCGCGCGAGGGTCGCTGCGGAAGGCGGTCGCCTACGCCGAGGCCGAACGGCTGGACCACCTGGCGGCCTTGCCGGAACTTCTGCCCACCTCGTTCATGGTAGATACGGTGATCCTCCTTTTTCTGCGGCAGTTCATGACCGCGGTGCGGCCCTGGGCCGTGAGCGACCCGCGGTCCTCGGCGTACATCGGCATCGGCGCGTTCAACCTGGTCCGCCGCGAGGCGTTCGCCGCCACTCCGGGCTTCGAGTGGCTGCGGATGGAGACGGCCGATGACATGGGCGTGGGCCTACTGATGAAGACCTCCGGCAAGCGTTGCGGCGTGGCGGGGGCCCGCGGATACCTCAGCCTCCAGTGGTACCGCTCGCTGGCGGAGGCGGCCCGCGGGGCGGAGCGCAGCTGGTCGACGGTGATGCGCTTCAGCCTCGTGCGGGCGATCGCGTTGGCGCTGGTGTCGCTGCTCGTGCAGGCGTCGCCGGTGCTGGCGCTTGTGCCGCTGGCGTGGGAGGAGACGCGGCTGATCGGATACGCGGGCATCGCGGTGACGGCAGCGTTCGTGGCATCGGCGTTGCCGCTACGGGGCTGGGGCCGCCGGGGCCTCTGGCTGCGGGCCTTCGCCACGCCGTTGGTGTCGCCGGTGGTGGCCTTCGCCCTGTTGCGCGCGGGGCTGCTGGGCTGGCGTCGCGGCGGGGCGATGTGGCGCGGCACGGTCTATCCGAACGAGTTGCTGCGCGCCGGGGCGAGGGTGAAGTTCCCATAACAGAGAGTTTCAAGTTTCAGGTTTCAAGTTAGAAGAAACGGCCGCGCCCATCCCAAGCGCGGCCGCCTCCTCGCATCCCTCAAATTGAGACTTGGAACTTTCAGTTCTCCTCGCTGGGCACGAACTCGTCTCGGCGATCCCGGAGGGCATCTCGCAACCGCTCGATGACCTGGGCGTGGATCTGGCTGACCCGCGATTCGGATGCCTCGAGCATGGCGCCGATTTCCTTCATGGTCATTTCTTCGTAATAGTAGAGGATGAAGATTGTGCGTTCGGTCGGCGAGAGGCCCTTGGTGATCAGCCGCCGCACGTCCTCGCGTTGGCCATTTTCGAGCGGGGACTCGGTCCGCGGATCCGGGAGGCTGTCGGTGCCGCAATTGTGGTTCGCAGAATCCCTTTCCGAGACAAGAGGCGCCAGGCAGACGTACTGCGCCGCCTGGGCCGTGCGAACGGTTTCGGCGTACTGGCCCGGCGAGAGGCCCATGTGGTTCGCGATTTCCTCATCGGTCGGCTTGCGGCACAGCCGGGCCTGTAGGATGGCTGTGCTGGCGGACAACTGGTTCGCCTTCATGCGCATCAGCCGCGTCACGCGGTCGCACCGGCGCAGAGCATCGAGGACCGCCCCTTTCATACGCGGCACGCAGTAGGTCTGGAACTTGACGCCGCGCCGCGGGTCGAACAACTCGATCGCGTCGCGCAGCCCGTCGAGGGTGGCGGCAATCACGTCGTCCACGTCCACCACGCCGGGAAGCCGTGAGTGGATGCGTTCGCCGGTGACCTTGGCCAGCGGCAGGTAGTGTTCGATCAGGAGGTTCCGCAACTCCAGGTCCCGCGTGGCCGTGTAGCCGCGCCACACTTCCTCCAACTGCTCTTCGCTGAGTTCCACAGGAGTTTTCCAGCAGCATAGCGTCTCGCCAAACCGCTTCATAAGGCACCTCCCCTTGAACTTCGGCCTGCTCACCCCTCGCACGGCATGCTCGCGACCTTACGGTCGGGACCTCAACCTTACGCTAAGCAACTTGTCGTACAATCGCCGCTCGAGCAGCCGTCCAAGACGCCCCGAACGGCTTCGGCCAGGACGCGCGGCGTAAACGGCTTCCGGAGCAAGGCTCCCTCGGTTTCAGCAACGCCCTGGCGCACGAGGACGTCGTTGGTGCAACCCGTGACATAAAGGACCGGCATCTGCGGGCGCGAGGACCTCAGGTGCGCGGCCAAGTCCGGCCCGCTCATGCCGGGCATAAGCGTGTCGGTAATCAGCAGGCCGAACGAGCCATGCCGGCGCCCCAGCGCCAGAACCGCATCGCCGTTTTTGCCTGCCAGCACCCGGTAACCCAGCCCCGTCAGCGTCTGGACCAAAAATTGGCGGACCGACCCGTCGTCCTCGGCCACAAGGACCGTCTCGGTGCCCACGGGCAGAGGCCGCACGTCCTCGGTCTCATCAGCTTCCCGCGCAACCTTCCGGAGCCGTGAAAAATAGAGCGTAAACGTCGTGCCGCAGCCCACCTGGCTTTGCACGGTCAGGTGCCCGCAACTCTGCTTCACGAAGTCCTGGACCATGGGCAGGCCCAGGCCCGTGCCGCAACCCTCCGGCTTGGTCGTGAAGAAAGGCTCAAACACGCGCTGGAGCGTCGCCTCATCGATGCCGGTGCCAGTGTCGGTGACGCTCAGGCTGACGTGCGGCCCGAGGGCGGCCCCGGGGTGGGCGGCCACGTAGGCGGCGTCCAGGTCGACGTTGCGGGTTTCCAGGAGGAGACGGCCGCCCTGCGGCATGGCGTCGCGGGCGTTGATGGCGAGGTTCATGACGGCGTGTTCAAGGAGGGCGGGGTCGAGCCGGGCCTCGCCGAGATCCGGGGCCGGCTTCACGGTCAACTGGATGTCTTCGCCGAGAAGCCGCGTCAGCAGGTCGGCCAGTCCCTGGATAATGCCGTTCAGGTCGGCGTCCTCGGGTTTATGGCCCTGCTTGCGGCCGATGGCCAGAAGGCGACTCGTCAGGGCGGCCGAACGCATGGCAGCACCCCGGATGGTCTCCAGGAACTGCTTGTTGCGCTCAGCGTTCGACGTGTCCGACAGCAGCAAGTCACAGTAGCCGACGATAATGGTCAGTTGGTTGTTGAAGTCGTGGACTACGCCGCTCGTGAGGCGCGCGATGATCTCTATTTTCTGGAGCCGGTGCAGGCAAGCCTCAAGATCCTCCCGGGGCTTTGCAGCAGCCGGCTTGACGGCCGCCAATGTTGCGGCCACGAGCGGCGTGGCGTTCGGGCGGCGTCGCCGGGCGGTTCGCGGCGGGTCCATTACACACGCGTCGGTAAGCATTGGAGCCCCTCTTGCATCAACCCGCCAAACGGGCCGCCTTCGTCGTTTCGCGGCGACGACACGCAGACGATTTGTCACGCTTATGGTATCGTCCAGGAAGCCGACCGGAACAATTGGGACTAGTCCCCGACTTTCAGGGGAAAGGACCCTAGGGACCCCAGGGGAAAACCCGACTTGCGGAGGAAGGAAAAGCACCGTGCCGACTTCTTCAGTACAAAGCTTCACGTTGAACGAAACGGCCGCGCCCGGATAGAGCGCGGCCGTTTCTTCTTGTCACCCAACTTGGAACCCGCCGAAGGCGGGCAGGCTTTGGAACTTGAAAATTCTTTCCTCATTCCAGCGGCGTCAGACCATGCCGGACGGCGACCTTCGTCAGTTCGGCCACACTGTGCACGTCCAGGCGGTTCATGATCTGCTGCCGGTGAGCCTCAACCGTCTTGACGCTCAGATGGAGCGCAGCGGCAATCTCCTTGGTGGTGCGGCCCTCGGCGATCAACTGGAGCACCTCGCGGGCCCGCGGCCTCAGGTTCGACAACCTGTCCGGCTGTTGCCCGGTCCCCTGCACGCGGTAATCCTCGACCATGACCCCTACAATGGCGGAACTCAGGAAGGTCTCGTTCTTCGCGACCGCCCGGACGGCCCGGCACAACTCCTCTTGGACGCTGTCCTTCAGCAAGTAGCCAGATGCCCCCGCCTTGAGCATGTCCACAACGTACATCCTGTCGCGATGAAAAGACACGGCCAGCACCTTGATGCCCGGCGCCGCGGCCAAGATCTGCCGCGTCGCCTCAACCCCGTTCATCTCGAACATGACGACGTCCATGAGGACGACGGCAGGCTTCAATTCCTTCGCCAAGCGGACGGCGACACGACCGTTGTCGGCCTCGCCGACCACCTCGACGTCCTGCTCCTTCTCCAGAACGTTGCGCAAGCCCTCCCTCGCGAACTTATGTTCGTCGACCAGAAGCACTGTTGTTTTCATCCGCCACCCCCTTGTACTGTCAGCGGCGGCGACCGCCCTGCAAGAGGAACCTCGTACGACTCACTTCCCGTTGCGTAGTGGGGCGCCTCAGGCAAGAAACGTGGGCCTCAGGCCAATCCAGCGTATGACGTGTTGGCAGGCCTGTCTCCCGAGGGCCCTTGCCACGGCAAGCCATGCTGCCGAGCCTGCCACGGCGGGCGCCATCCCCGCGCTTACTTGCTAGCAAATCTCAACCCAGAAGGCCGATGGGCGACACAGTCCCCGCCGGCCTTCTCTTACCCTATACTCAACACTATAAAACGCAGGCCAGAGTTATCGCCACCGAAATCTAGAAAAAATGTACGTCGTCAATTACAAGGATGGCAGGGTCACCCACTGATACACGTAGGCCAGGTAGGCGACGACGATGAGAACAATCGGCAGGCCGAAAACCAGCAGGGCCCAATATCCCAGCCGCCTCATGAAGTTCTGGAACTTCTCCATGTAAACGTAGAAGACCGGCGTGACGTAGAGCGTCAGGCTCTGGGAGAACACGAGGCCCCCGACGACCGCCAGGCCCAGCGGCCGCCGCGCCTCGCCTCCGGCGCCGAAGCCCATGGCGATGGGCAGGCCGGCCATCAGGGCGCACATCGTGGTCATCATGATCGGCCGGAAGCGGATGAGGCATGCCTCGTGGATCGCCTCGGTGGGCGTTTTTTTGCCGGCCCGCTGCACTTCAATGGCAAAATCGATCATCATGATGCCGTTCTTCTTCACCAGGCCCACCAGCATGATGATGCCCACGTAGGCATACAGCGACAGGTCGGCGTGGAACAGGTAGAGCGTCAGCAGCGCCCCGAAGCCGGCGAATGGCAGGGCCGTCAGGATCGTGATCGGGTGGTAGAAGTTCTCGTACAGGATGCCCAAAACCATGTAGATCACCATGACCGCCAGCAGGAGCAGGAGGTTCATGCCCTTGAGGGAGCTCTGGAACGCCTGGGCGGTGCCCTGGAAGCCCGTGCTGATGGTGGGCGGCAGCATCTCGCGTGCCAGGGCGTTGATCTGGTCGACGGCCGGCCCGATCGAAAAGCCGGGGATGAGGTTGAAGGAGATCGTGGCGGACGGCAACTGGCCGGAATGGTTGATCGTCATCGGGCCGGTGCTTTCCGACAGGTCGGCCACGGCCTTCATCGGCACCAACTGGCCGGTGGTGGAACGGATGTAGAGCCACTCGACGGACGCGGGATTCGCCTGGTACTCCGGCAAGAGTTCCAGGATGACCTGGTACTGGTTGTTGGGGGCGAGGATGAGGGAGACCTGCGTCGAGCCATAGGAATCCGACAACGCGCGCTCGATCTGGTAGGCGGTGACGTTCATGGCGGAAGCCTGGTCGCGGTTGATCTTGACGTCGAGCTGCGGGTTGTTAAGGAGCATGTCGCTCGTGACGTCCTGGAGCCCGGGGATGGCCTTGACCTTCTCCAGGAGGGCTGCCGCGTTGCGGTACAGTTCGGCGGTGTCCGGGCTGAAGAGGGTGTACTGGTACTGGCCCTTGGCAAAACGGCCGCCAAGCGTGATCGACTCGGGCACTCGCGGGAAGGCCGACATACCCGGGACCCTGGCCAGTTTCGGGCGCAGAAGCTGGACGATCTGCTCGACGCCCATGGTGCGCTCGCTGCGCGGCTTCAGGATGATAAACATGCGGCCCTGGTTCGTAAGCGAGCCGCTGCCGCAACTCGACATGAACCGCAGGACGTTCGGGTCTTCCTGGACGATTGAAGCCAGCGCCTGCTGATGCTCGAACATAGACGTGTGGGAGATGCCTTGGGCGCCTTCCGTGTTGACCATGATCTGGTCACGGTCCTCAAGCGGCAGGAACCCCTTCGGCATGACGACAAAGAGGTAGGCCGTGCCGCCGAGGACTGCCAGCGAGATGATGACCGTCGTGAGCCGGTGCTTCAGGGCCAGCCCCAGGGTCACGTCGTAAACCTTCAGCATGGCGTTGAAGACGGCCTCGGAGGCCTGGTAAATCCGGCCGTGGTGAATGTGGGCGGGGTCGCGGAGGAAACGGCTGGAGAGCATCGGCGTCAGCGTGAGCGAAACGAAACCCGACACGAGCACCGCGGTGCCGATCGTGACGGCGAACTCGCGGAACAGCCGACCCACGATGCCGCTCATGAACAGCACCGGGATGAACACCGCCGCCAGCGACAGGGTCATCGACAGGATCGTGAAGCCGACCTCCTTGGCCCCGTCGAGGGCGGCCTGGAGTCGTGGCTTCCCCATCTCCATGTGGCGGACGATGTTCTCGAGCATGACGATGGCGTCGTCGACGACGAAACCGACCGAGAGCGTCAGCGCCATCAACGACAGGTTGTCCAGGCTGTAATCCAGCGCATACATCACCACGAACGTCCCCAGGACCGACATCGGCAGCGCCAGGCTCGGGATGACCGTGGCCGACACGTTCCTCAGGAAAAGGAAGATCACCAGCACCACCAGGCCGAGCGTCAGCACGAGCGTAAACTGCACGTCGTTGGCCGAATCCTTGATCCAGACGCTGCGGTCGGTCAGGATGTTCATCGTCACGGAAGCCGGCATCTGCGCACGGAACGTCGGCAGCAGGGCCTTCACGGCATTGGCCACCTCGACCGTGTTCGTGCCGGGCTGGCGGTAAACGGCCAGGACGATCGAACGCTGCTTCGAGGCGGGGATCGTCTCCATCCTGGCCGGGAACCAGGACGGGGCCACTCTGCGTCCGAGCTTCCGAAGAAGGGATTCGTTCTCCGCCCCGGCCGCTGTCTCGGCGTTGGCCGTGTAGTACCAGGCCGCGATCTTGTCGTTCTCGACACTGTCCAGGACCCTGCCCAACTCCCGCATCCGCACCGGGGCGCCGTTGCGGTACGTGACAATCACCGGCTCATAATCCGCGGCCTTCATGAGTTGCCCCGTGGCCTGGACGGCGAACGCACGGTGCTCGCCGTACAGGACGCCCGTGGGCAGATTGACGTTGCTGTTGATAATGGCGTTTTCGAGTTCGTCGATGCCGATGCCGCGCGACGCCAGCTTCTGCGGGTCCGCCTGGACGCGGACGGCGTACTTCTGCGACCCGAGGACCTGGACCTGCGCCACGCCGTCGACCATCGAGATGCGCTGGGCCATCAGCGTGTCGCCGTACTCGTTCAGGGTCGAGAGGGGCAGCGTGGGGCTCGTCAGCGCCAGGAACAGGATGGGCTGGTCGCCGGGGTTCACCTTCATGTAGGAGGGGGGCGTGGGCATGTCGGGCGGCAGTTGCTTGGCGGCCCGCGAGATGGCGGCCTGCACGTCCTGGGCGGCGGCGTCGATGTTGCGGTTAAGCACAAACGTCAGGGTGATCTGCGTGGAGCCCTGAGAACTGGAGGAGATCATGGTGTCCAGGCCGGCGATGGTCGAGAATTGCCGCTCCAGCGGCGTGGCCACGGACGAGGCCATCGTCTCGGGCACCGCACCGGGATAGCTGGCAAGAACCACGATGGTCGGGAAGTCGACGTTCGGCAGGTCGCTGACCGAGAGGGACTGGTACCCCATGATGCCGAACAACGCGAGGGCCAGCATGACCAGCGTCGTCATCACGGGCCGGCGAATGAAGAGTTCCGCGATGTTCATGACTTCCCGGCCCCCTTGCTGCCGGAGGCCGGCGCGGGCGCATTGCCCTCGACCGGCGCCTTACCCTCGACGGGCGCCTTGCCTTCGGCAGGCTTCGCGACCTCGAGGCTGGTCTTGACAACCACCTTCGCCCCGGGCACCAGCCGGAGCTGCCCGTCAACGACCACCCGTTCTCCGGCGGCGAGGCCCTTCGAGATCACCGTCTCGCTGTTGATGGGGCGGTCGATGGTAATCAGGCGGTCCTCAACGGTCTGGTCGGGCTTGACGACGAAGACGAACTTGCCTTTCTGGCCGGGCTGGATCGCCCGCGACGGAATGAGGATCGCCCCCGGCTGCTCCCGGAGGACGACCACGATGTTGACGAACAGGCCCGGCCACAACCGCTCCTGGGGGTTGGGGAACGTCGCCTTCAGGAGGAACTTGCCCGTGGTGCGGTCGACGGTGTTATCTATAAAAGTCAGTTCGCCCTTCTCGGGCTCCTGCTCGCGGCCGGCGATCAGCGCGAGGACCTCCAGTTTGCGGCCGGCCGACTCTTTCTGGATGTCGCACAGGGCCTCCTCCAGCAGGGAGAAGCCCGCCTGGATGGGCCGGACCTGGTCGATCGTCACGAGAGTGGAATCGTTGGCCCTGACAAGGTTGCCCGCATGGACCAGCCAGGCGCCGGCGCGGCCGTCGATCGGCGAAGAGATCGAGCAGTAACTGAGGTCGATCTTGGCCCGCTCGATGGCGGCCTTGTCGGCGCTGAGGGTGGCGCTCAGTGCATCGGAAGCGGTCTGGGCTGCGTCGTAATCGCCCTGCGAGATGATGCCCTTGGCCAGGAGTTCTTTCTGACGCTGGGCTTCCTTGATGGCATTCTCGAGGTTGGCCTTGTCCCGCGCCACGTTGGCTTCGGCCTGCCGCAGCGCGGCATCAAACGGCCGCGGGTCGATCGAGAAAAGTCTGTCCCCCTTCTTGACGTTCTGGCCTTCCCTGAAATAGATTGTCATCAGCGTGCCGGTGATCTGAGCCCGCACGGTCACCGTCAGGTTGGCCTCGACGTTGCCGAAGGTGCGCAGTTCCACCGGCACGTCGCGCTGGACCACCGGGGCGACCAGGACCGGCACGGGCGGCCCCTGCCCCGCCGCCTTGCCCGCGGCGGCGGTTGGCGATTCCTTGGCGCAGCCCGACAGGAGGGCCAGGCCCGACAACACGCCGCCGACCTTCAACATCCACAACCGCATCTGTTCTCTCCGTTTTCCCACCACCCCGCTTTGTGCCCGGGTGGCATGGCCACGCTGTTGCGTGGCCATGTGCCCCGAGTGGCGCCACATGGTCACCCAACAGGGTGACCATGCCACCCGTCCTTGGCGATTACGGCAATCGTGGCGGCGGCATCCGGGCCGGCTCGCGCCCCGGACACGCGATGCCGCGACGTTCCAGCAGGCTGCCTTCCAGCCGGTAGAACTCCACGAGGGACTTCAGGTGCGCGACCACCGCCTGGACCTCGGCAATCTGGCTCCGCAGGAGGTCCCGCTGGGCCTGGGCCACCAGGAGCGTCGTGGACTTGCCGACGCGGAACTTCTCGGTCTCCGCCCGCACCGTCTCCTCCTGCAACCTGCGCGTGACGGCGGTCGCCGCCACCTGTTCCTTCGCGCGCTCGACCTCGATGTACGCCGACCGCACGTCCACCTCGACCAGTTGGCTGACGTTGCCAACCGACTCGACCGCCTGCTGGCGCGACAGGTGGGCCCGCTGGTTGACGGCCACCGCGCTGCGGTTCAGCACCGGGTACTCCACGTTGACGCCCACCAGCAGGTCATATCCTTGCTCGTGCAGGCGGGCATAGGACGCGCCGAACGAGTCGGAGTATCCGGTCTTGCCGAGCGTCAGAAAGAGGTCCATCTTGGGCAGGAGGCCGTTCCTGGTCTTGACGATCTCCAGGTCGTCGCGCTGGACGACCGTGCGGGCCTGGTTCAGGTCCGGGCGCATCCGCATCGCGACCTGGACGTGGGAAGCGACCGCCTCGAGGGTCTCGCCGGGCGGCGTCGGGGGCGTCTCGATCTTCACGTCGCGGGCCCAGAAGTCGGCCTTCGTCGGGTTCATGAGCCTCAGCAGGGCCAGCCGCGCGGTCGCCAGGGCGCTGTTGGCGTTGATGAGGTCCTCGTTCCGCAGTGCCACTTCGGCCTCGGCCGCGGCCCGCTCGATGTCGGCCAGCTTTCCGACGCGGATCCGCTCCTCGGTTTCCTGAAGCTGCTGCTTGGCCAGTTGCAGCGACTGCGTGAAGATCTCGATGTTCCGCTGGGCCAGGGCGTAGTCCCAGTAAGCCTCTTCGACCTGCGCGACGAGCGATTCGGCAAAGCCGCGCAGCTCGTACTCCGACGTGAGGACGTCCACCCGCGCCTGCCTGAGCGACGCCAGGTTCACGTCCAGCCCGTAGCCCTGGAGAAGCGCCTGCGTCACGGTCAGACCGTAACGCGTCGCGTAGAAATCCTGCGGGTTCACCGACCCGTGCGAAACATCGGTCGAGCCCGTCAGGGCCACCTGCGTGCCGGTCGGGAAGAACTCGCTGATGCCGACCTGGGCATTACCATCCTGCGACTGCAAGAACTGCGTGGCCCCCGGCGAAGTCACACTGCTGCGGCTGCGCTGGAGCGCGCCGCTCAGGATCGGGTCGAACGCCGCCCGCTGCTGCTGGACGAATGTGCGGAAGATGGGCACGTTATACCGCTGGACCGCCAGCGCCTGGTTGTTCGCAAGCGCCAGTAGCATCGCCTGGGAGATCGTGACGGGGACCGCCCCGGTGGGCGGAATCTCGCCGGACGGCGGCTGTGCGGCCTCGGCGCCGGGCGCCGGCGGGGGCTTCTCCCCCGGCTTGGCCGCAGCGCCGGGGGCGGCGGCCTCCCCGGGCTTCGCCGCGGCCGGCGCGGGCGTCACCGCGCGCGGCGGGCCGATGTATTCCTCCGTCTGCACCAGGCCGTAACGAACACAGGACGCCGCCATCGAGGCGGCGACCGCCACGGCGACCAGGCCTGCCAGGCCTGCCCACGTCCGCGATGCTGACATGCACGTCCCTTTCATTCGTACCGCAGCGCATCCACCGGGTCGAGACGGGCCGCACGCCAGGCCGGATACGAACCAAAAACGATCCCCACCAATGCCGAGAACAAGAGGGACAGCAGAATGCTGCTCATCTGCACCTCTGTGACGAAAGGGGTGCTGTACTTGGTCGTCAGGATTTCGATGAGGCGAGCCCCGGCCACCCCCGCCGCCACGCCAATCATTCCCCCCAAGCCGCTCATAATCACGGCCTCGGTCAGAAACTGCAAGAGAATGCTGTGCTCTTTTGCCCCGATGGCCTTGCGGACGCCGATCTCGCGGGTCCGCTCGGTCACCGTCACGAGCATGATGTTCATAATGCCGATGCCGCCCACGAGGAGCGAAATGCCGGCGATGCTTCCAAGCACGACGGTGAACGTTGTCGTAATTTGGTTGGCCGTGGCAATGATGTCGGCCTGGTTGATGACGTTGAAGTCGTCCGGCGCGTCCTCCTGGGTGTGGTGGCGCTTGCGTAGGAGCTTCTGCAGGGCTTCCTGCACGTCGTCAAGACTAAAGCCTTCGCTGACCTGAATGTTTATCTCCCCCAGGCGGTCCAGTCCCAACACCTGCTTCATGGCGGTCGTGTACGGGATGATCACCTGGTCGTCGGAACTGAAGAAGCCCTGGTCGCCCTTGGCCTTCAGAACGCCGACGACCTTGAAGTTGATACCCTTGACCTTGATCGTCTCGCCCAGCGGCTCGTTCTCGCCGAAGAGGTCCGTCGCGGTCACGGGGCCGAGCACGGCCACCCGGGACATGTTCTCGACCTCGGAGTCGCTGTAGGCGCGGCCCTTCTCGACGGTGTAATCGCGGATCGGCAGGTAGGTGCCGGTGGTGCCGGTCACGCGGGTGCGGGTGTTGTGGTTCATGTATTTGACCTGGCAACTTCCGCTGACGCCGGGGGCGAGGCGCTGCACCCCCTCGATTTCGTCGCGGATCGCCTGCGCGTCAGGCACCGTCAGGGTCTGCTGCGTGCCCGACATAACACCGTGGAACCCGCTCTGCCCGGGCCGGACCACTAGCACGTTCGTGCCCATGGCGGAGATGCGCGTCATGATCTGCGTCTTGGCCCCGGCGACGATGGCGAGCATCGAGATCACCGCCCCGACGCCGATGATGATGCCCAGCATCGTCAGGAACGAGCGCAGGGGGTTCCCGATGAGGCTTTTGAGGCCCACCTTGACGATGGTCCAGAACAGCATGCGGTCGCCTCAATCCTTGTGCTTGGTGGCCACGATGCGCCCGTCGCGCATGTGGATCTGCCGCCGGCACCGCGCGGCAATGTCGGGGTCGTGCGTCACGATGATGATGGTGTGCCCGGAGGCGTTGAGCGTCTCCAGCAGCGCCAGGAGTTCCTCGCCGGTCTTGGAATCGAGGTTGCCCGTCGGCTCGTCGGCCAGCAAAATCGCCGGGTCGGTAATCAGCGCCCGTGCCACGGCCACGCGCTGCCGCTGGCCGCCCGAGAGTTGGCTGGGCTTGTGGTGCATCCGGTCATCCAGGCCCACGGTCTTCAGGGCGGCCGCGGCCCGGTCCTTCGCGTGCCGCAGACCCGCATACAAAAGGGGCAGTTCCACGTTCTCCAGCGCGTTCATGCGCGGCAGGAGGTTGAAGGTTTGAAACACGAAGCCGATGCGCCGGTTGCGGATTTCCGCCAGCCGGTTCCGCGAGAGGCTCGAGATGTCCTCGCCAGCCAGGACGTACCGGCCGCCGTCGGTCCGGTCGAGGCACCCGATGATGTGCATCAGCGTGCTCTTGCCGCTGCCCGAGGGCCCGGCGATGGCGAGCATGTCGCCCTCGGGAACGTCGAGGTCTACGCCGTCCAGAGCGCGCACGGTGGTCCCGCCTAGTTCGTAAGTCTTCACGAGTTGCCGGGCCTCGATAATCACCGTCATCGCCTCGGCGGACCGCCCATCATCGTGCCGCGAGTCGCGCCGCCGCCCGGGCCCTTCTGCGAACCGGCCCACTTGGCATCGCCCGCGCCCTTGTGGACCACCACCGTCTGGCCTTCCGTCAGGCCCGTGATAATCTCGGTTTTCGTTCCGTCCGTGATGCCCGTCTCGACCGCCACGTCCTCGTTCTCCGCGCCTTCCTTGACAAGAGTGACGACCTGCTTGCCGCGCCCCTTGCGAAGGATCGCCTCGCTGGGCACCAGCAGAACGTCGTTCTTCTCGGCGATCAGGATCTCCTCGATGTTGACGGTCATCTCGGGCTTCAGAAGCGCCTTGGCCTCGCCCGTGATCTCGATCTTGACCTCGAAAGTCACGACATTCGACAGGTTCACGCCCTTGGTCGCGATGCGGACCACCTTGCCCTTGAACTTCTTGAGGGGGAAGGCGTCGACCGTAACCGTCACCGCCTGGTCGAGGGCGACCTTGCCGATGTCGCTCTCATCGACGGCCGCCAGGACGTAGACCCGCGTGAGGTCTGAGAGCGTCAGGATGGTTGTGCCGCCGCCCACGTTGCTGACGGCCGAGGCAATGATCTGGCCGATCTGTACGGGGCGGACCGCCACGACGCCGTCCATCGGCGAGAAGACCTTGGTGTCGTTCAACCGGTCCTGGGCGATGTCGAGGGCGATATTGTCGCCTTCGGCGTCGGCCTCCGCCAACTTGACCTGCTGGCGCGTCAGTTCCAGCGCCAACTCCTGGGTCTTCAGTTCTTCGACCTTCACCTTTGCGTTATCGAGGTCGGCCGCCGCCTGGACGGCGGCCGTTTCGGCCGTGTCGTAGTCCTCGGGGCTGATGAGCTTCTTCTCCAGGAGGACTTTCATGCGATCGGCCTTGGCGCGGGCGTCCTTGGAACGGACCTCACAGGACTTCACGGTTACCTCGGCCCGCGCGCGGTCGGTCACGAGGGTCCGTTCGGCGACCGACAGGTTCTCGCTCGCGATCTTGAGTTTCGCCTGCGACGCCGACTGCCGCACCTTGGCCTGGCGCACGACCCGCTCTTCGTCGATTGGGTCGAGTTCCAGCAGCGGGTCGTCCTTCTTCACGACATCGCTCACGTCGAACGGGAGTTTCGTGACCTTGCCGCTCGCCTTGCACTTGATGTCCACGTCGAGGTCCGAAACGACGCGGCCCGTGGAGGAGACGACCAGCTTGATCGGCCCGCGCTCAACCTTGGCCGTGACGACGGCCGGCGCGTCCGCCTTGGCGGCCGCCGGACGGTACACCCAGTAGTAATACGCCCCGCCGCCCGCCAGAGCGAGGACGAGGATGATGATAACGATCCACTTTTTCACGCCGGTCTCCTTCCAACCCAGCGATGCCCGGTGCGGCCTCAGGCGCCGCGGCTGTTAAGTGCCCGCCGCGACGGCGCCGCGCGCCGCCCGTTCCTGCGACCTATGCGGCCCCCCGCGGCCTTGCCCTCGCTCGCTCCGCGACGGAACAGGTCCATCACCAACTCCAGCCGCCGCGACGCCGCAGGGGCGCCTTCCAGGTCGCGAACGCGCGTGCGCAACATGCCCAGCAGGAAGTTCGCGAGGACCTCGGGCGGCACGTCGCCGCGCACCTGTCCTTCGCTCACGCCGCGACACAGGATGTCGGCCAGCACGACGATGAGTTTCTTGCGGTGCTCCATCCATCGCCCGTAGACGGCCCCCTTGCTGAGGGCCAGGCGGAAGTCCTCGCTCTGCATCATGCGGAACAGTTCCCAACGGCCCTCGAAGAATTCGGCGATTTCCCGGCACGCCACCAGAAGTTGCTCCGAAAAGGGGGCGGCCTGCGAGACCCGCTCGTGCAACAACTCGCAGAGCTCGTCGAAGCCCGCCATCGCGGTCTGGAAGAACAGGTCGTCCTTGTCCTGGAAGTACCGGTACATGGTCCCTTTGCCGACGCCGGCGGCGCGGGCGACTTCTTCGGTGGTGATTTCGTGGAACTGGCCGCTGCTGAAGAGTTTCTCGGCCGCCTGCATGATCTGGCGGCGGCGATCTTGCCTGGCCATGGTCGCTCGCTCCCCGGCGGCCCTATGCGGCCGCCACAATAGAACTGACCAGTCAGTATTCTAACGGGCGGCATAACTGCGGCAAGGAAATTCCGCGCGAATTCGCATTAACTCGGTCTTAGGGCTCCGTCCCCTGCCGGGTGGCCCGCCGCGGCGGGTTCTCGCTCGCGGGCACGTGCATGGTCACGCAACAGCGTGACCATGCCACCCTCGTAACTGACGCACTACGCGAATTCCGCCTCGGGGTGCGTCAGCCCCTTTTCCCCGCCGCCGGGGGCTGGTAAACTCCCGCAACGCCTCGGGCAAGCGAGCGGAGAGTTCATGAAACCTGTTACGATGATCGTCATCGGCTGCGGCGGGCGCGGCACGACCTACGCCGACTATGCCGCCATGCACCCCGAGCAGGCCCACATCGTCGGCGCGGCCGACCCGCGCGAGTTCTACCGCAACCGCATGGCCGCCAGGCACGGCATACCGGGCGACAACGTCGCCGCCGACTGGCGCCCCCTGGCCGACCGCCCGCGATTCGCCGATGCCGCGCTCATCTGCACCCCCGACGCCCACCATCTGGCCCCTGCCCTGGCGTTTATCGAGAAGGGCTACGCCGTCCTCCTCGAAAAGCCGATGGGCTCCACGGAGGAAGACTGCCGCCGCATCGCGGCCGCCGCCATGCGGGCAAGAATCCTCTTCGCCGTCTGCCACGTGCTGCGGTACACCGACTACACGCAGAGACTTCGGAGCCTCATCGACTCCGGCCTCATCGGCGAGCTCGTGAACCTCCAGCACCTCGAGCCCGTGGGCTATTGGCACCAGGCCCATTCGTTTGTCAGGGGCCTCTTCCGCAACGAGGCCGAGTCGTCGCCGATGCTGCTGGCGAAGTCCTGCCACGACCTCGACTGGATTCAGTACATCGTGGGCGGCCGGTGCCGGGCCGTCTCGTCCTTCGGCGGGCTCCACCACTTCCGCAGGGAGCAGCGGCCCGCGGGCGCCGCTGACCGATGCCTCGATTGCCCCGTCGAGCCGACGTGCCCCTACTCCGCGAAGAAGTTATACATGGGTTTGCTCGCGCGTGGCCGGACGGGCTGGCCGGTCGACATGCTCACGCCCAACATCACCGCCGAGGGCGTGACTGAGGCGCTGCGCACCGGGCCGTACGGACGCTGCGTCTACGCCTGCGACAACGACGTCGTCGACCACCAGGTCGTCAACATGCTCTTTGAGGGCGGCCGGACGGCGTCGTTCACGATGACCGCGTTCAACCGCGCGCGTGAAAGGCAGACCCGCATCTTCGGCACGCGGGGAGAACTTTACGGCGACGGCCGCTTCATCAAGCACTTCGACTTCCTCACCGACAAGACTGAGAAGATCGACACCCGGGCGCCCGAGGGCAGCCTCGGCTCCTACGGTCACGGCGGCGGCGATTACCGGCTGATGCAGGCGTTCGTCGCGGCCGTGGCGAGCAGCAACGCCTCGAAGATCCTCTCCGACGCCGCAACGACCCTCCAGACGCACCTCATGGTCTTTGCCGCCGAGAAAGCGCGGCGGGAAAACCGCGTTGTGGAAATGTAGGGTGGGTGCTATATACCCGTATGTGTTTGGCGGGTCGCCGTTCTCCCCTCTCCCCGCCGAGGGAGAGGGGGCGGGGGTGAGGGGGCGTCTCTGGCAAGGGATA
>Ga0209777_10003806_pt1 | contig 18326 bp, 14 predicted proteins | sample FrelakmetHBP12HB_FD_187147 | JGI IMG/M metagenome (GOLD analysis project Ga0209777, IMG submission 187147) | Freshwater lake sediment microbial communities from the University of Notre Dame, USA, for methane emissions studies -HBP12 HB (SPAdes)... | ecosystem: Environmental > Aquatic >...
GGTCTTCGACAGGCTCAGCGCGTGACAACGAGGAGTTTCGTGGTTATCGGAACGGTTATGGTCAGGAACGCCGCGTGACGGTAGGAAGCGGGACCTTGGCGATTCGTGCCCCCCGGTGCGTGAGACAGCTGAGCGGTTTGCGTCCCAAGTGCTTCGTTCCTACGAGCGGCGTTCGGATCGGATCAAAGAGCTGATCCCGGAGTTGTATGTTCAAGGCTTGGCGACCGGCGACTTTGAACCGGCATTACGGGGACTGCTGGGAGACGGAGCGAGCTTGTCCCCGGCGACGGTGACGCGGTTGAAATCTCAGTGGGAAGAAGAGTATGAGCAGTGGCGCAAGCGGCCTTTGGATGAGCACGGCTATGCTTATCTCTGGTGTGATGGCGTGTATCCGAAGGCGGGATTGCGGGAGGACAAGACAGCGTTCTTAGTCGTGATGGGAGCCAATGAAAACGGGGTCAAAGAGCTGTTAGCACTCGTCGAGGGTTATCCGGCAGCCGCCGGACCGACAGTTGGGCGGAAGTCTTGCGCGATCTGAAAGCGCGGGGCTTGGCGGATCCGAAGCTGTTTATCGGTGACGGAGCGTTAGGCTTGTGGAGCGCGATCAATGAGGTCTATCCGCAAGCCAGACAACAACGCTGCTGGGTGCATAAGATGCGTAACGTCTTAACGCACTTCCCCAAGCGGTCCCGTTGGAAGCGGGACTGTGCTTGCAGCGGATGTACAACGCAGAGACGAAGGACGAGAATCTCGACTTGATGCAGCAGTTCGCCGATACCTACGGCCGCGAATATCCGCGGGCTGTCGAATGTCTGCTCAAAGATCAGGACGCCTTGCTGACCTTCTATTCTTATCCGCAGGAGCACTGGGTGTCGATCAAGACCACCAACCCGATTGAGTCGGTGTTTGCCACCGTCAAGCTCAGGACGAACGCGGCTCGGAGAATCAAATCGCCGCGCTCGGCGCTCTGTCTGGTCTTCCAGCTGTTCCTGAGAGCGCAACGCAACTGGCGGCGACTTACCGCCCCGCACCTGGTGATCAAAGTCATTGAAGGAGTGAAGTTCGAAGACGGTTTGGAAGTCAAACCTAAGAAACCAACAGCCGAAAAGCACGCTGCTTGAAAAAACTATTTACACAACTATTGACAAGGACTCTTGTTTTTCTAAGTTAGAACAAAGTTCACGGTTTATATCGCCATCTCGCACATGCGAATGAATAATGAGAACATAGTACAATGATTGGATTGGCTTGGTAGACCCAGTTAGCTCTTTCGCTATCTCAGTGACAATATTAGAGTTGCCAGAATTTCCCAAAACAACATCTTTGTTCTGTGTCACCAGATTTCCTCTTTTTGACTTAACGGGATAGCCCCCTATCACGAATAACCTAACTATTTCCTCGTGGCTTGTCAAGAGCAATCTCATTTTAGAACCCTCATGATTTGACATAACTAATACCCGACGAAGGTGGCGGGCTGTCCCGCCCCTTGATTTGTGACCGTCATTTCGGTTTACCTATAACGGGAGAATCGGATGTCCAACTTAGGACACTACCGGTTTTTCTTAGATGACACCCACCCGACGCTGAGCTTTGGGTGGGCTACAGTTTTTATGAGCCGATGTACAAGCCTAGCTTGTATCCGGCCCAGATGCCCAACACTGCGCAGATAAATCCGCCGAGCAGTGATTGGAATGAGAGCGCACTGACGCCCCAGCTGGGTAGGTCGAAAGGCTTGCCCTTTCGACTTTCGAATTCATAAAAGTTGAAACCGCGAGGGTTTCGACCTACGGGACTGCCAAGGCATGCATATTTGTGGACGGTATAGAAGATGGTCAGTCAGATGCTAAGCAACACAAGCAACAAGCGTCAGCAAATGTCGATCTTCAGCGCGATACCTCGTTCTCGAAGCAGATCGATATAGCGGGTGGTATTGATGCCGAGTTCTGAGCGGAGAGTACCGCGCGTAGTAATCGTGCCCTCGGCGATCATTTGCATCACGATGCCAGCGGAGTATGCCGTGGTGCGTTGCATAGCGCTGTGACCGGTCGAAACGTCAAGATAGTCTTCGATTGTGTAAGTCACTTTGCCCGGCTTGCCCTGTTTGGTGCCGATGACTTCGCCATAGAGCAAAATCACATCGGGGGCATTTTTCGGCAGGCGACGTGAGAGAACTTCGCGTAACATCCGATCGGGGCTGATTCTCACATTTTCTATCTGATACAGAGTTTCGTCCGCCATGCCGAGATCGAAAAGGAATTTGAACTTCTCGACGTGCCCGGGATAGCGGATGGTCTTGTAATCGAGATTGCCAATTTTGCCCTCAAAAGTGTAGGGCAATGTCGAAACACCGCCGGAGGTGTGAAACGCTTCCAGTTTCGGGAAGTTCGGCGGCAGTGAAAGCTCTTCGACTTCGGTCAGACTCTCCAGTTTAGTCAGCTTGCCATCGCGCAGAACGACGGTTGGCTCGCGGTATTCGTTCAGTAGTCCTTCGGGTGAAAAGAAGATTGCGTAGTTCAACGGTGGTTGGGGATGTTGCGGCAGGCCGCCAACACGCAACTTGACGGAGTCGACAGAATCGAATCTGGCGATGCCATCGGCGGCCAGAATCGAAGCCATCCCGGGGGCTAGACCGCAATCGGGGATCACGATCAGATCGGCTTTGGCGGCACGATCAGACATGGCGAATTGCTGTTCAACGATCGTGTTGTTTCCCCCCATATCGATAAAGTGCGTGCCGTTGGCGATCGCGCAGTCGGTCAATAGCGCGTTGAGCTTGTAGCTCGCGGCAGCACAAGTAACGTCGGCCTCTTTGAAAAATGGCTCGATGAACTTGCGGTCGGTCAGATCACATTGATGCTTTTCGATCTTGTCGCCGGCAATGCCAGCCAAACGCGAGCGATCGATGTCTAACGCAATGATTTTGTTGGGGTTAGCGAATCTGCACAGATCATATATCAGCGCCTGAGCCATCATGCCGGCGCCACAAACCAAAAATGTCGTCATCTTTCGTGTCTCCTCTATCGTCTTTTCTTCACCCATCTGGGGCGGGTTTTTGGCAGTCGGTCAGCCTATGAATCTCCCCAAGCCCGATCATCCTGAGTATAGCTGGACGAATGACGACTGTCAAGCGCTGGCGGAACGTGCAGTCGCAATTTGCGATGTCAAATGGAAATCCCGCAGCTTTTTGCAAGATTTTTGTTGCGTAAGATGCGTACCAGTATTATATTAGCCTTGAGGTACGCCTCAGTTGTGTATCGACAGGGGAAGCTCTTGACTGATACCATTGGGTGTATTAGTGAAGTAGGAGAGGACAGCTTCCCCTAGCTGTTTTGGAGCCCTCCACCCCCAAGTGAATTCCATCGCAGAATCCGGCGATTCTCTCCTGTGATTATCCTGTTTCTCGCCCCAAATGAAAGGACTGTCGTGTCTCTCAGCAGTCTTAGGTGATTTTAGTTGATCCTGTTTTCGAGTCTATTCAATTGGTAGCGGATTCGACCGATACTACCTTTAGACGGCCTTTAACCGAGCGAGAGACTATCTTTAATGAGAGCTGTAATCACTGCCTGTGCACTTCTGATCCTGGTTCCGGCTGTCCTTCTGGCGAACCCCAATAGTCAATTCGCATTCAGCTACGAAGGCAGCGCACTCTGGAAGTTTCTTAACCATGTCGTCTTGCAGGATCATTATGCTTTCTGCACGGCCAGATTCGGGCTGATCATATTCGACATCAGCGATTCGACTACGCCGACACCTATATCGAGAATGTATTTCCCCGATGGCCGGCGCCAGAACATCATAGTGCAAGCGAATAAAATCTATCTATCGGACGGGACGGCGGGCCTGCGGATCATTGACGTTGCTGACATCCAACATCCAAAGCAAATCGGGCAGTATGATGCCACGGCGGACGTTCTGAGTACCGCAGTCGTTGGCCGTCACGCGTACCTCGCTGTCTGGGAACAGGGACTGAGAATTCTGAATATCGCCAATCCCTCGGCACCGGTTGAGGAAGGACGATGCGATACCGCGCGTGAGGCGTATGATGTCAAGGTCGTCGATTCGTTAGCCTATGTCTCGACCTGGAATGGCGGATTCCAAATAATCAGCGTTGCTGATTCTATGTCGCCCGTTCTCAAAAGTGACTGCCTCATTATCGACTGGCTGCAGGGACTTGTTATCAAAGACAGCATCGTTGCCGTAGCGCGCGGCGGAAACGGCTTGCAGCTATTCAATATTTCCGACCCCGACCACCCACTGCCCGTTGGTAGCTGGAACAGCCCCGGTTTGTCACATGACGTCGCAGTCGAGGACACTTTCGCCTATGTCGCCGACGACTACTACCTCCAAGTGCTGAGTATCGCCAACCCGAGCGCTCCCTACCCGTTGGCAGGGCTCTGGCTACCGTTCAACAACGATTTGGCATTGCGCAACCGCTGTGCCTACGTTGCCACACAGGACTCGTTAGTGGTCGTCAACGTGGCGGTACCTTCTGATCCTCAGATCATCGGCAGATACTTCGCGGGACAAGCTTCTGTAGGAGTTGCGCTAAAAAGCAATCTCGCCATCTTAGCGGACGAAAACGGCAGTCTGCAAGTTGTCGATATCGTGAATCCCAAGAATCCCATGCCTGTTGGCAGTGTGCCTACTTATCGAGCGAGGGACGTCGCGATTGCCGGCAATTATGCCTATGTTGCTGACGACGCAGAGGATTTGAAAGTGTTTGATATTTCGATTGCCTCGTCCCCGCATTTGGAAGGCGCCTGCAGCGACCTGCCGGGGCAAGCCCAACAAGTAGCAGTTCATGACTCGGTTGCTTTTTTGACTTCTTCCAGCTCCTCGCTTGAACTAGTGAACGTCGCTCGCCCCCATGCTCCTTTCCGTATCACCGGGTTTCCGATCAGCGGCAACTGCTGGGGAGTAGCTGCTGCCGGTAATTTTGCCTATGTCGCCAGCGACAGAGGCGGGCTGACAATTGTGGATGTCACCAATCCGCAATCGCCACAGTTGAAAGGGGCATACCCCTCCGCCGACGGTGCAGCAGGGGTGGCTGTGAGAGACACTCTGGCTTATGTCGTAACTTCGGATGGAATTCTCGACATCATCAATATCGCCCGACCGCAGAGTCCAACGTTTGTAAGCAGTTTTGCGAGATCCGGCAAGCTACGGAATATCACAGTGTCTGGGAAATACGCTTACTTCGGCGGAGAGACCGATAGTATCTGGGCAGTGGATATCAGCAATCCTTTGTTCCCGACGCTGGCGGGGGTATACAAAACCCCGGGGCAAACGCTGGACATAGCTGTCAGTGATAGCATCGTCTATGTTGCCGATTACTTCGGATTTCTGGCACTGAACAATGGAACCACCGTCGGCTACCCTTGCGGTGATTGCGATGGCAGCAAGAGCATCGATATCGCGGATGTCGTTTACCTGATCGCGTACATCTTCGGCGGTGGTCCGGCTCCACGTGACGTGCGACATGGCGATGTTGACTGCAGTAACGACACCGACATCGCTGATGTGGTGTACATGATCAGCTACATCTTTGGTGGCGGGAAACCGCCGTGTTATGGGTGTCCGTAGTTGGTGGCAAGCTGCCGGCAACCAGCAATCCATCCAGATCGAATCAATTAGGTATTATTTCTTGCGGCCGATCTTTCTGCGGGGCATCTTCAGAGGACCACTGTTGAATTCTACCAGACGTCTCCAGTTTATTCGACCGTTATCACAGAAGTCATCGGTAAATTCTCTCGTGAGAACATTGATAATTCTTGCTCTTTCGTCGAGAAAGTGCTCATTGTGTTCCTTCGCGCGCACTCCTAAAGGCTCGATAATGTCCGTGTATAGAGCCTCGCTACCCCTAATGATATACCAGATGTTCTGCCCGATGATCTTGCGGTACCCGCGCAAGAAAGTGGCTTTGCCGTAACCCTGTCCCATCTTCACGGAGACTACGCAGTGATTGCCTTGGTAGGTGAACTCCACCTCATGGTTTCCAGATGCAGATTCAGTGCCCCGTTTTGCTTCACTCACGATGAAGAGCGCGATGTCGTCCAGAAATTGTCGAAAGATTGTCTCGTCAGAAGATGACACCAAGTCATCAAGGAGGCTTTTCACCAGGTCAGACGCGACCCAGATATTTCCCGCTCTGTATAGGTACAGACCCTTCTTCTTCAGAACTTGTTTTAGCCCGATATCCCGTAGTGATTTGTAGCGCATGTGATGAAAGGTAACGACAGCTTTGTTCACATGAGCTTCGATCGCTCTGGCATTGACGTATTTCACACGATCCTCCGCAGCAACCAACGTTGACCAATCTTCTCACGACAAAGCTTGTTGTATTCCGCCACGATGTCAATCACATTGCAGAGAAAATCCAACCCTCAGGTAGTCACTGCAAATGCGGCGAAGTCCGCGATCAGACCTATTTCCTGAAGATTCCTAAGTCCTCCTCAAGTAACTTGTAATGCCGCTTCCTCCTAAGAAGTTCCTCAACCATGCCAAGGTCAATGAACCGGACTTGGTGTGCGATCTCATGGAAAGTGCCTGCAATAAGCTCATCGAATTTCGCTTTGTCACGGATTGCGGCAACCAAATAGATGTGGCTGTTCCATAAATCGTAAGCGTGTTTGAGCTTCGCAAGAGCGTGATAGATGTCTCCGCCGACCTGCACTTCGAACGCGAGTGTGAGAACAGAGCGCTCAACTCTGCGCCACACAACATCGAGCCTCGTGCTCTCAAGGGGGTACTCCTCCTGCGTCACGAATCCCTGAATCCGGCCGATTTCGAGCAAGCAAGACTTTATGGCCGCGTGATCAGCCAAACCTGATGAAGTAAGAACCTCAAGCGTTGGCTCTTCCGTTTTAGGAGGAATCACGCTCAAGGGACGCAGACCCAGCGCGACGCGCGAAATGTCCACTTCTTCGGATGGATAGCATTGGAATACCATCCTGGTTATCATCTGCAGATCATGAGAAGTGTAGCGGCCGGATTTCCAAAGTGTAGGTGGCAAACAGTATTCAACATCGAACTCAAATCGTAGCGGCCACAGAACTTCCTGTCTCTTCAACTCTTCAGGCCACAGGGGTATTGTCTGCTTGAACTTCCTCGCAACGTAGCCACATCCAACGATTCCGTGCACAGGTTTGGACACGTAGAACAGCAGGCCATCTCCTTCACGAAGCATGTTCCAGAGAGACCGGAGCTCCCGGAAGTCTTTCAGTCCCCAGATGTTGTTTGACTCAAAGGCCACATGCCAGTTCTTTTCAGAACCGATTACAAGCCAGAACTGCTGCATCCATCATCCCTTCGTGACAACGTTAAAGAGCCTCGCACGATAACCAAGTTTTCATCTTCAGAATTACCTAAACATCTCCCTTGCCTTGACGATTACGATGTCTTCGGGCTTCAGACCCAAATCAAATGCCTTGATCTGATCGTTGATCTCTTTCAGGGCGCCTTCCTGCGCGCCGGACGGAAGCTCCAGCTTGGTGTCGGCTCCCAACAGCTCTTTCTTAGTGGCTTCGCCATTGGAGACAACCGCCACGATTAGGACATGATCCGGGTGCAGGTGGTCAAGCGCTACTGATTGCATTTCGCTATGCGGGACCTTGTTGAGGCTTTCCTGATATTTGTCCACAAAGCCGGGGGTCTTGTACCACAGTTCATCGAGCCGCATGCCGAGTTGTTTGTCAGGGGTTTCCATAAGAAAGGCGTACTGGTTGGCAACATAGGATTGCACGCGGTCAAAGTCATCCTGCGAGACTGGCGTAGTCGTAAGTTTGGTCATCTCCGACAGCATCAGTTTGATACAGAACTTGCCATTGGCTTCCTTGGGATAGGTCCACATGTGGAAATACTGGTCGGTGCGCACGACGCCGTTGTCGATCAATTTTGACCAGCCCGCGGGGCGAAAATGCTCGCAGAAGGCATAAGCGCCGTATGCCAGACCGCGCTGCTCACGAACGGTCTGATAGAGCCGGCCAAACCCCTCACGATTTTCGCCGAGATAGGCGGCTAATAGGCGCATCGGGAAATAGTCCGGATTGGTGCGGTTGTAATCGACTACGTGCCCGACCCGCAGTTGCATCTGCGCGCGGTTTTCCTTTTCGACCAAGATCACGCACCGCGTTTTTTCAACTTTCGGTTCCGCTGCCGAGCGAACCACCTGCCCCGACGGCATCTTGCCCAGATCGGCTTCAAACCGCTCGACCAGAGTGTCCTCGACGGCGCCACTAACCCCGGCGAGGATATTGCCCTGGAGATAATTATCGCGATAGAAGCGGTAGGCGTCATTGCGAGTGAAGCCCTTAACCGCCTCTTCGGTCCCCTCGACCAAATGACCATAGCGGTGCCCCTCAAACAGCTTGTTTTCAAACACTTCTAAGGCCAGGCGACTGTCGTCCTCGCGAATGTTGTTTATCCGGTCGAGCTGCTCTGATTGCATTTTCTTGACCTGATCCTCGGCGAACGTCGGGGCTGTGAGAACTTCACGGAATATTGAATAGAACTCTCCGACCTTCTCGGCCAGGGTTTTGCCGGTGATGACAACTACTTCCTTATCGACGCTGATTCCGATCTGCGCGCCGATCTGGCTCAATTTGTCCTCAAGCTGGTCACGGGTGTAGGATGTCGTCCCCTTGTTCAGCAGATTGGCGGTGAAATATGCCAGACCCGGTTTGGCGGCTGGGTCCATCGCCGAACCAGCGGAGATCATCACCCGGAAATAGACTACCGGCAATCCCGGTTTTTTCAGAACGACTACTTGCTTGGTTTTCGATTGTGCGCAGGAGACCAGCGGGAGCAGGAGAGCAATCAACACTGCCAAGCAACCGCAATACTTTGTGATCGGTTTCATGATACTCACCTCAAATTCCGCTCTTGGGCACCATAGTCACGACGGTGCGATTGAGTTTGTCAAAGGTTTCGGTGGCGGCAGTGCGCAGTTTTTCGGCAGTGATTGAGCCGTAGAGATCATAAATGCGCATAATGTTTTTCCAGTCGCCGGTAATCAACTGGTAGTATCCGGTTGAGCCGGCCACCCGCGAGGGACGATCAAGCCGGTAGACCAGATCGGCTCGCAGGTTGTTGCGGACGCGGTCAAGCTCCTCCGGCGTCACCAACTTGGTCCTGAGTCGTTCTAACTGCGTGTAGATCGAATCGCGGACTTGTTCCAGAGTGACGCCTTTTTTCAAGCGCGCGGTGACTGTAAACAGCGACGGGTCTTTGCGCATGTCCATTCCGCCCCAGATACCCTCGACCAATGAGAGACTGTTTTTGAGTTCGCGAGTTAGCCGCCCCGATTCTGAGAACAAGAGTTGACCTATCATGCTGAGCGCAGCAACGCCTTCAAGGTCAGCCCTTGCGGAAGGAGCATGGAACCCGATTTGGATCATTGGCACGGTTTCGTCGTCTTTCCAGGTGAAGCCCTTGACCTTCTCTTCGCTCTGCCGTGGCTCTGGTGTGATAATCGGCGAATAGGGCTCCGCGCGCTGCCAGCTACCCCAATACTTCTGCACCAATTCCTTGGTCTTGGCGACATCCACATTGCCGCAGATGACCAGCACGCAGTTGTTGGGAACATAGAAATGCTCCTTAAACTGCTTACCGTCTTCGTAGGTCATCTTCGTCTCAAGGTCTTCCTCCCAGCCGATCACAGGATGTTGATAGGTATGCGCGGTATAAGCGAGCCGAAAGAGTTCAATGCTGAGGAAATCGCCCGGATCTTCCATGCCGCGACGGCGTTCTTCCTTGACGGGACCCAACTCGGTGCGGAAAGTCTCATTGGTGAAATTGAGATTCTTGAAACGATCCGATTCCAAATCAAGAACCTTTTCCAGGAATCTTGCATGGGCATTCACGAAATAACAGGTATAGTCATCGTTCGTGTAGGCGTTGTTTTCCGCACCCAGAGGCGTAATCTCATTGGAATAGTCGGGGTATTTTTCGGTACCGCGAAACATCATGTGTTCAAACACATGTGCCAGGCCGGTAATACCGGGGCGATCCTCGTCGCGAGAACCGGCATTAACAAAGGTTTGCACGCTGACCGTCGGTACGGTTGTATCGCGGCAGATCAGCAGGGTCAGTCCGTTGTCCAGCGTGCTTTGATCGACATTGAATGCCAGTCCGGCGCCGACGCCTGTCTGCGCCAAAAGCACCAGCAGGGCGCCGCCGAGCAAAAACAGTCTTTTCATTCGTCCTCCTGTAAAAGCAAAATGGTTGACTTGAGCAGAAGCTATCACGCAGAGAGGAAAGCGTCAAGACAAAACCTGACGTCAGTTATGATGAGATGTTGATGAACCACGGGAAGCACGGTCTGCAACCCCGGCTGGGTAGATCAGTTGTTTAGTGTATGCTATGAGTGATGATCGGCGGAGTTAGTGATCGCGCGAGGGATCGCCGAAGTCTGCCTGAGCGAGTTTTTGAATTGCAGAGTTGATGTTGGCCACTGACTCGTTGAGATCGCCGGTAAGTCTGGCAATCTCCCGCTGTGTCTCGGGATAATCGTGAATCAACGCAGCTACTTGCACCAGGAATTGCCGGTCATCCTCCCCCGGTAACGAGAGTGCGAAGTTGTTGAGCAAATGAGCCGCAAATGAAGCCGCGAAAATGCCGATTCGGGGATCTTCGCTTTCGACAAAGAGACTGAAGCGTGGTGTGTCATCATCGCCGGCACAGTTGCCGCCTTCATTGTTCGGCAAATCGATGCTTTTGGGCGGATATTTGGCTGCTGATGGCAGATAGCTGATTTTCCCGATTCGTTTCACGGCTAATTTGTCTCCTCTACCAGACCACCTACTCGCGCCACACTGCCGATGCTCGCCGCCCCGCGAGATCGGCCATTGAGATCACCATAGTCGGGACATGATCTACAATGAATGGCGCGGGCAGATGACGGCAGCGTCACTACCAACTCGATCCCGAGCGATCCGCGTCACTATTGAGGATATCGGTCAGAGTTGTTAGCCCCTTGACTCCCATCGTGGCGCAATTTCTGAACTATCGGAACTATGACGGATTTGAGGATATGCGGATCAACTGACGAAGGAAATCATCTGTCGGGCAGACAGTTATCTGCAGCACCAATATGAACAGCCCTGTGCGACATCTGCGCACGATTGCCAGAGGGTGATTGCCGATTGATCAGCAACGCACTATATTGGCGCCGACGTATTCTGGCTAAAGGAAAGACTCTGTGACTGATCTATTCTCGCCGGACTCCGGCAAATCTGCTCGCACCAACGCACCCCTCGCTGACCGGATGCGACCGGAAAAGCTGGAGGATTTCTGCGGACAGGACGAAATCATGGGAGAAGGTAAACCGCTGCGGCAGTTGCTCGAAAAAGGCAAAATCCACTCGGCGATATTCTGGGGACCTCCCGGTTCGGGCAAGACAACGCTGGCCTATTTGATATCGCGGCATCTCAAAATGAAGTTCATCTTTTTCTCGGCCGTGACGTCGGGAATCAAAGAGATCAAGCAGGTGATGGTGGAGGCCGAGCGCGAGGAGGCGATTCACGGACGGCAGACGATCTTGTTCATCGATGAAATTCACCGCTTCAACAAGAGCCAACAGGATGCGTTCCTGCCCTATGTCGAACAGGGCAAGATCGTTCTTCTCGGCGCCACGACGGAGAATCCATCGTTTGAAGTCATCGGGTCGCTCCTTTCAAGGCTAAAGGTCTATCTACTGAGACCGCTTGGAGAATCGGACATCGATAGGATTATCACTCGCGCAATAGAGGATACAGACAACGGACTCGGCAAGCATAAGGTACTGCTTGATGATGACGCTCGTGCCTATATCATTCAGACCTCCGGCGGTGATGCGCGTCGAGCGCTGACACTGCTGGAGTTCGCCTGTATTTCCGACACCGAGTGGGAAGCCGGCAAGGCGCACATCACGCTCGAAAAGATCACGACGATTCAGCAGCAGAAAGTGCTGCTGTACGACAAGACCGGCGAAGAGCATTTCAATTCGATTTCGGCGCTGCACAAATCGTTGCGAGATTCGGATCCCGATGCGGCTCTCTATTGGCTGGCGCGGATGTTGGCCGGCGGCGAGGATCCACTCTATCTAGCACGTCGGATGATACGATTTTCCGTGGAAGACATCGGCTTAGCCGATCCCAACGCCATGACCGTTGCCCTAAACGCCAAGGAAATCTATCACTTTCTTGGTTCACCCGAAGGGGAGTTGGCGCTGGCCGAAGCAGCGCTGTATTTGGCGGCGGCGCCAAAATCCAATAAGGTTTATGATGCCTATCAGCGGGTTAATCGCACGATCGAAGAGGAACCGGCATACGAAGTGCCATATCATATCCGTAATGCGCCGACCGGTTTGATGAAGGGTTTCGGGTATGGCAAAGGGTATCAGTATGCTCACGATTTCGAGGATGCAATCACAGGCCAGTCCGATTTGCCTGAGCAGCTTAAGACTCGCAAGTTCTACCATCCGACCGAGCGCGGGCTGGAAAAGAAAATCAAGGAACGGCTTGAATACTTCGAGCAATTGCGGCGGCAAGCAAGAGATAACCGCGACAATGTTTAGGCGAATTTTAAGGCTGGTTGTATCATCAGACAGGTTGAGAACATGAACAAATTGATGTTTGAGGAGATGCGCTCGCGGCTGGCACAGTTGAACCGCCCGCAGGCGTTTCTGGCTTCGTTGTCGGATAGCGGCGCGCCGCAAGTGCGACCGGTAACACTGATGTTAGATGGCAGTTGCTTCTATTTTGCGACGGCTCGGTCGTCGCGCAAGGCAAAGCAGATCGCCATGGATAGCCGTGTGGAATTCGTGACAACATTCTGTGAAGGTGGCCACAGCGGGTATCTCCGCGTTCAAGGTCTGGCCGGGGAAATTCGCGACCTGAAGCTGGCTGGACGGATCACGGCGGCCTGCCATTATCCGGTGTTGGAGTACTGGAAGGGGGTAGATGATCCGGATTTCTTCTTCTTCGAGGTGACGCCTCAGCGCGTCGAATACATGAAGCCGGGCACTGAGAGCGCGGTTGAGGTGACAAGTGAGTTTGCTAAGTAGAATCATTTCGGCCATAGTCCTTTTGTGCTGCCTGATCGCCTGGCCATCAACGGCACGCGCAGACAAGCTGCTTATCTATATGGACAACGAGCAGAACAATCATCTCAAAGCTTACGGTGTGGCGTTTTGGTGTCTTAAACAGCAGGTTCCGGTCGAGTGGTTGCTAAACTATCGCGGTGGTTCGTTTCTGATGAATGATTTCGAGGGACTGAAAAATATCTGCGTTTTGCGCGGTGTTTCGTATACGAGTGTGGGCGCCGCCGATGAAGGCACAATCAGGCAGACGATTGAAGACAACAATATGGAATCGGTATTGCTCGAGAAAGCCCCCAACATCGCCGTCTACACACCCGCCAACAAGGAGCCGTGGGATGATGCGGTGACACTGGCATTAACTTACGCCGAAATCGATTACAAGACCGTCTGGGACGCCGAGGTGCTCGACGGCAAACTTGAGGAATACGACTGGATACACCTGCACCATGAGGATTTTACCGGTCAGTACGGACGCTTCTACAACTCGTTCCGCAATACCCTCTGGTACCAGCAGGAAGTTGCCGCCAACGAGCAGATGGCGAAGGCACTCGGATACCGCAAAGTGTCGGATTTGAAAAAGGCGGTGGTGTCGGCAATTGAAGACTACGTCGCGCGCGGTGGCATGATGTTCGCCATGTGCTCGGCGACGGAGACCTTCGATATTGCGCTGGCAGCGGAGAATACGGATATCGTGCCAAAGGAGTTTGACGGCGACGGCGTTGACGCCGACTACAAGAGCAAACTGGATTACTCAAAGTGCTTTGCGTTCGAGAATTTCGACGTGTCACTCAATCCGCTGGAATACAGACATTCGGATATTGACACCTACCCCGATCGGCAGAAATACATTCCCAACGCCGCCAACGACTATTTCCAGTTGTTCGACTTCGCTGCCAAGCTTGATCCGGTCCCGACAATGCTGGTGCAGTGTCACGTAGGTGCGGTCAAGGGTTTTATGGGACAGACGACCGCGTTCCGCAAGTCAATGGTCAAGAAATATGTCACAATACTTGGTGAAGTAGAGGGGCAGGATGAGGTTCGCTACATACATGCCAACTACGGCAAAGGCACTGTCACCTGGTTGGGTGGACACGACCCGGAAGACTACCAGCATATGGTGGGGGATCCGCCGACGGTGTTGGACCTTTACAAGGACTCGCCGGGTTATCGCTTGATTTTGAACAACGTCCTTTTCCCTGCGGCCAAGAAGAAGGAACGCAAGACCTGATAATGGCGGTTGGTTGCTGACTATCGCTAGGCCGAATAACTTTCGTCTTGAGATCGATGATTTTCGCTTGATTTTTTGGAAACGGTCGCTTTATTGTCACCGTCCCAATCCGACGGACTTAAGTTGTCTGCCGGCCGCCAGTGACTCTGCCCCAGTGGAGTCAGCCGGCTTCAGGTTGTTGCAAGTATTCCCGCAAGCGAATTCGACCTGAGCCGAGGGCTAGAAAAAACAAACATCGTCGCTGATTGTATGGAGGTACCCCTTGTCCGGTATTGAAAACGTGTTGATCGCTAACATCAGAGAGAAGGAATCCAGTCTGATCCCACTGCTGGAGAAGGAAGGGGTAGCGATCAAGTTCACGCCGTTAAAGCTGGTTGATTTCATCGCCGCCGGCAAAATTGCGATTATCAGGCGGACGATGGATGAGTTTGTCGCTGAGCTTCAGAATAAAATGGTCTATCGTACCGCAATCGAATTCAAACGCGACTTTCCCGATCCGTTGTATATCGTCGAAGGTAAACAGACTGTCGACAGTTCTTCTGCAACCACCGTGCGCGCGGGCATCACTTATCTGTCGGTAGGCCGACGCATTCCGATCATCTACACTACCGGAGAACAAGACACGGCCCGGTACATTAGTCTGTTGCTCAAGCAGTCCGAGTTTTCCTCGGAGAGAGAGACACGACCGGTTGCGATTCCCGCCGAGGCCGAAGAAAAGCAGCCTACGGAAGGCAACTATCAAGAGCAGATTCTGGCGCATATTCCCGGGCTTACCCCGGCCAATGTCAAGACGTTGATGGAGATCTTCGGGAATCTGAAGTCGGTGTTCGACGCTTCGGAAGAGAAGTTGAAATCGATCAAAAGCATCGGACCCAAGAAAGCTAAGGCGATTGTCGCGGCATTTCAGTCGCCTTTCCACGTCCGTGCTGTCACGCGCAAACGATAGCAGCCGCTGACCCTCCCTGTTTGCCAAGCAAGAACTCTTATCTTTCGCGCTTGTCACCGGTTTGTTCGCAGCTATATTAGCTGCGTGAGGCTCAGTCGAAGTTCCGCAGCCCTCTGGACGCTTCTCGCCGCCCTGATCCCTCTGGTATTGTATCTTCGGACGCTTTGTCCCACGGTTTACTGTGGAGATGGCGGTGAACTTGGTCTGGCGGCTACTACCCTGCAAATCTCTCATCCACCGGGCTATCCCCTGCTGACCAACTTCGGGCATGTATGGACAGTCATCTTGTTCTTCCTCCGCCCAATCCTGGCGCTTAACATCCTCTCGGCGCTGTTTGCAGTGATGGCAGCGGCATGTGCCTATGTGCTTCTGACCATTATAGCCGAGAGAACAACGACGTCGCGGCGACTGATTAATCTGGCGCTGTCGACCACCTTTGCTCTGGGTCAGACACTCTGGTCGGTGGCCACCAACTTCGAAGTGTACTCCCTGGCAGCGCTTTTGGCAGCATTGATCGCCGTAATGCTAATCCGATTCTATCAGTCCAAAGACCGCCGATTGCTTTTGTTGGCGTGCTATTTGTTTGGCTTGGCACTTTGCAATCATCTCTCGGTCGGTTCTCTGGGGATAATGCTGCTCTTGGCGGCCTGGTTCTGTAGAGAGAATCTCTCGATCAGCGACTGGCTGCTGGGACTGGCCCTGATTCTATTGCCACTCACTTTCTATGGCTATCTTTATGTGCGTTCATCATTCAATCTGGTACTCGATTGGTATAATCCCCAGACGCTCTGGGGACTAAAACAGCATCTGTTCGCGAAGACGTATCAGCGTTACATTGCCACGCCTCATTGGAGCGACATCATCCCCTATTTCATCGGTCTGGCGCGCCTGCTGTCGCATGAGCTGGTTCTGCCGTTTACTGCGCTGTCACTACCGGGCGCGTTCCTGCAGTATAGGCGTGATCGCAAACTCGCGATAATGCTACTGTCGATTGTGATCGTCAACTGTGGCCTCAATTTCAATTACCTGATTCCCGATATCACTCCCTACTTCCTACCATCGCTTCTGATCGTAGTCGTCTGGATTGCGGAACTGCTGAATTGGCTGACGCAGCGATCACGGATATGGTCAGGCGCGGCTGTCGCATCGGCGCTGGCGATTATGATCGTCACGGCAACAGGCAATTTCACCTGCTGCGACATCAGCGACCGGTATGGCGCCGAACAGTACGCCCAGGATCTATTTGAGCGCGTGCCGGAAGGCGGCGCCCTATTTTGCGGTTCTGATAATTCCATGTTTCCGGCGCTCTACCTTCATTATGCGGAGAACTACCGGCCTGACTGCAAGGTTTACGGTCACTTGCCAACACTAACTCGGTTGCGCGATGATCTCGGGCTGAGGACAACTCCCGGCTTCAATAAGTTTCCCGATCTCATGCGCTACGCTGTGGCACATGTCGAGGAGCCGCTGGTGTTTGCACGGGAACCGATGCAATACGTAAACGACTTCCGCAATATCGTACCGACATTGTTTTCCAGCGGGCTGGTCTACTATCGCGACTCCGGTTCGCAGGTGCTACCGACGAGCATGCATCTCAATTGGCGTCATCCTCCCAAACTGTACGACCAGAAGGAAGCGTTGCTTTATCTTACGTATGATCTGGTCAACGGTGAAGAACTGGTCAAGCTCGGTGACCCCGAGGGAGAGCGTCTCTGGGCGCAAGCGGTTGAGATCATACATGCACAGGAGAACTATGCGCTCAGTAACGAACTGTCCGCCTATTTTGTCAGCGTGGGGAATTTGCGGCTGGCAAGTAAGAGTCTTGAGCAAGGGCTCGCGCTTGGCGAGTTGCGATTCGAACAGCGCCTGCGACTCCTCGAAACATTGGGGAGCGTCACATTTGAGTCCGGCAATGAGAAGAAAGCAAAGGAGATATTCGAGCAAGTTGAACGCATGGAACCAAATAGTACGATTGCAGAATATCATTTACTGGCACTGGCAGCAGGCACAGCGATCCGCTCCAACCGTTTGAACGACGCCATTGCCACCTATCGCCAGATGCTACAACTGTATCCACAGCAGCGTGAGGTCAATTTGCAGCTCGGCAAACTGCTTCTACAGACAGGAGACACCATCGCAGCCAGAGCGATGTTTGACGTCTGTATTCAGGACAACTATGGGGTCGACTTCATCCGCAAACTGCTCAAGTAGAATCGTCCGAGAGGGTTGCCAGGGCTACTCCTAATTTTCTTGACAGAACAGGTAAAGCGGCTATATTGCCCCCCGATATATTGGTGAGAGATACTCCCCGGTAGCTCAGTCGGTAGAGCAGCTGACTGTTAATCAGCGGGTCGCTGGTTCGAGCCCGGCCCGGGGAGCTTTTTTTGGGGCAGAGACTGACACCGATAGCTTCTCTGGAATGACTCAATCCGATTCAACCCAAGACAACTTCTTCACATACGTCCTGTATTTCGAGAGTCGAAATCGAATCTACATTGGACAGACTTCGAATCTCAGAGATCGCCTGCAAGCGCACAACGAAGGAAGAGTCAAGTCCACAAAAAGTTTCAACCCTTGGGTTCTGCTTCATTACGAGAGGTTCGCAACGCGTTCCGAAGCGGTTCGGCGGGAGAGAGAACTGAAATCTCACCAAGGGCGCGAATTCATACGCGGGCTCTGCTCAATCGGTAGAGTCCGGCAGTTGCCGGATTAATCAGCGGGTCGCTGGTCGAACGATCCGGCCTTCGACGGATTCGAGCCCGGCCCGGGGAGCTTTTTTTTGCAGAAGACAGAACTCCTGAGCCATTGCCTCCGCCGTCACTACCTATCGGGTAGGTGTAAGCTATTGTCCCCCTGCTGTGCCTCACTGTGATTCGTCTAACGAAAGATCGGATGAATCCTCTCCGCTCGAACACAGAACCCTCTGACAAGAGTCCTCCTAAATCGTGGGACTGTTGAAAAACCTCCGCGTGTGTCATCTCTGAAAGCGCGCGATTTGTCAAGTAGAAATCAAGCGATTTCCTTGTTTGGTGGTTAGCGGTTTTTGCGATCTTGCCGGTATTGCCGGAGTCATC
>Ga0209777_10003807_pt1 | contig 18326 bp, 18 predicted proteins | sample FrelakmetHBP12HB_FD_187147 | JGI IMG/M metagenome (GOLD analysis project Ga0209777, IMG submission 187147) | Freshwater lake sediment microbial communities from the University of Notre Dame, USA, for methane emissions studies -HBP12 HB (SPAdes)... | ecosystem: Environmental > Aquatic >...
ATAAACACCGCTAATTTTTTTAGGAGGCAAAATGAAAAAAGCTTTTCTTACGGGTATTACCGGTCAAGACGGCTCGTATCTTGCTGAACTTCTCTTGGGTAAAGGTTATGAAGTTCATGGTTTGATAAGGCGCTCGAGCACTTTTAACACCGACCGCATTGATCATCTTTACCGTGATTTTCATGACCCGAATACCAGATTATTTTTGCACTATGGCGATTTAAGTGTTTCCGGCCAACTTATGGATTTGCTTCATTCTATTGCGCCCGATGAAATTTATCATCTGGGAGCTCAAAGCCATGTCCGGGTAAGTTTTGACATGCCTGAATATACAGGAGATATAACCGGGATGGGAACATTGAGAATTTTGGAAGCAATTCGTAAAACCGGTATCAAAACCAAATTTTATCAAGCTTCTTCGAGCGAAATGTTCGGAGCTGTGGCGCCGCCCCAAAATGAAAATACGATATTTCAACCGCGCAGTCCCTATGCAGCGGCTAAAGTTTATGCTTATTATATTGCGCAAAACTACCGAGATGCCTACGGTATTTTTGCCGCCAATGGAATTCTTTTTAACCACGAATCGCCGCGGCGTGGTGAAACATTTGTGACCAGAAAAATCACCCGCGCGGCAACACAAATTAAGTTAGGTCTTAAAGAAAAACTTTATTTGGGTAACCTTGACGCCAAAAGAGATTGGGGCTTTGCCGGTGATTATGTGGAAGCGATGTGGATGATGCTGCAGCAAGAAAAACCTGACGATTTCGTCATTGCCACCGGCGAAACTCACTCGGTACGGGAGTTTGCCGAGATCGTGTTTGCCAAACTCGGATTGGATTATAATAAGTATGTAATGGTGGACCAGCGTTATTTTCGACCAACCGAGGTAGACGTTCTTTTAGGTGATTCCGCCAAAGCAAAAAAGATTCTCGGCTGGCAGCCCAAAATCAGTTTTGAAAATCTTATCGATATGATGATTGCGGCGGATTTGGAACTGGCCAAGAAGGAGAAAACTTTAGTTGAAGCCGGATTCGCCTGCAACAGCAGCAAACGTATCACTTGAAACTAAGGAAAACTGAATGTTTAAAGAAAAACGCATCACTGTTACCGGCGGAAAAGGATTTTTAGGAAGCCATTTACTCAAAAAATTGGAAAGTGAAGGCTCTCGCCATGTTAAGATTGCCGATCTTCCCGAATACAATTTGACTAATATTACCGATATTCGCCGGATGTATGAAGAAACCAACCCGGAAATCGTCATTCATCTTGCCGCCAAGGTTGGTGGCATCGGCTTTAATCAGGAAAAGCCCGCTGAACTGTTTTTCGATAATTTAATTATGGGTGCTCAGTTAATACATGAAGCATATTTGCATAAAATTGAAAAATTTGTCGCTCTGGGAACAATATGCGCTTACCCTAAATTTACTCCAGTACCTTTCAAGGAAGAAGATATCTGGAACGGATACCCGGAAGAAACGAATGCCCCTTATGGACTTGCTAAAAAAATGATGCTAGTGCAGTCCCAGGTTTACCGTCAACAATATTCATTCAATTCAATTTTTTTGCTTCCGGTAAACCTTTACGGTCCGGGGGATAATTTCGATCCCCGCTCCTCTCACGTTATACCGGCACTAATAAAAAAATGTTTTGATGCCATTGACATAAATGCCGGTAAAATTGAAGTTTGGGGCACGGGTTCGGCTACACGTGAATTTTTTTACGTGGAAGATGCCGTCGAGGCTATTTACCTGGCGACCAAATTTTACAACAAAAGCGAACCGATCAACATTGGTGCCGGCTTTGAAATATCAATTAAGGAGCTTACCGAGCTAATTGTACAACTTACCGGTTTTACAGGGAATATTATTTGGGATAAATCAAAACCAGACGGCCAGCCACGTCGTCTGCTCGATACATCTAAAGCAATGAAAGAATTTGGATTTAAAGCCAGTACTGATTTCCGGACTGGATTGATGAAAACGATTGAATGGTATAAAAACAACCGCCATATTGTACGTTAATACCTGAACGCCGGTCATTATTTTGTTTGACTTTGCTTTTCATTAATGTTAAGGAGCGGCTAAATAAATGGATCAAGAAATCAAAAAAAATGCCATGCAAATGGCTTTTGCCAGCAGTATCGGCATTGCCATGGTTCTGGCGATTTTTGGCTGTCTTTGGTTTGGATCCTATTTAGATAGAAAGTTTGAATCCGGTCACGTTTTTTCCATAGTTTTCTTGTTTATTGGTATTGCGGCCGGGTTTCGTAACATATATGTTTTGATTAAAAAATATTTTACTGATGATGAACAGATAATAAAGAGTATAAAAAGTGAACCTCATCGCCAAAGACCAGCTCCAAAGAAAAATTGAAATTGTTAATTGGATTATTCTCGCCATTATTTTTATCCCTTCTTTGATTTTCGGCACTTTTAAATTTGCTCTAGGTGTGCTTCTGGGTGGTTTCATCAGCATTCTAAACTTTTATTGGATGGAACGCAGTTTACGCCGTGTTTTCGAAAAACTTACGGGAAACGTAAAAGGTGCGGTGGTCTTTAGATATTTTATTCGCCTGGCGTTGACTGCTATTGTTTTGTTTTTCTTAATTTCGAACGACACGGTAAATATAATCGGCCTGATTATTGGATTATCAGTAGTAGTAATAACCATTGTTGTAACCGTTATTACCACCCTTACAAAAAAAAACTTTCTTGAGGAGGTTATTTGATATATGCACCCCCTGCTTTTTTTGGAGAATCCCTATTTTCCCCCCCACGTAACTTACGCCTGGTTTCTTGCTATTACGTTGGCCATACTATCTTTTCTGGCGACTCGCCGTCTGGAAATCTATCCCGGTAGATTTCAAAATGTAATGGAAGTAATTATTGGCGGATTTGATTTTCTGCTAAATGAAATAATGGGGCCTCACGGCCGGAGATACTTTCCACTTATCGCCACGCTGGGTATTTACATATTAACTGCTAACTTGCTCGGCATCATTCCCGGCTTTGAATCACCTACGTCCGATATTAATACTACTCTTTCCATGGCTATTGTAGTTTTTTTCTCGACGCATGTTGTCGGAGTAATGACCCATGGCTGGAAATATTTCAAACAATTTATGGGGCCGGTATGGTGGCTTACTCCGCTGATGATACCCATTGAAATAATTAGCCATCTTTCCAGGCCGCTTTCTCTCACTTTTCGTTTATTCGGCAATATCAAAGGCGAAGATATAGTTCTCGCTGTTGTATTATTACTTGTGCCGACACTTGTTCCTTTGCCTGTTTTTGTGTTGATGATTTTTACATCGATCATCCAAACTATAGTTTTTATGCTGCTGGCGATGATGTACATTTCGAGTGCAATGGAAGAAAGTCATTGATAATTGCCTGCGGCGATAGGAAGAACAGACAATTGACCGTTCGTAATATTACTTCCGCTGGCAAAAGAAATCGAATTATTTTAATGCAATTATTAAAAAGCTGATAGCTGCCCGCTTTCAGCTTTTTTAGCTTTTGTTGTTTATTTAAAATATCGGTAAAAAATATTCTTCAAATAAATAGTCTCATCTGATACTTGACGGCTGAGCTCAATCGTAATATCTAATATTAGTCTATGTTTTTTCATATGTGAGCGTGAGCATTTATGCATAGTTTAGGAATTAATATCGGCTCCTCCAATGTTAAAGTAACCATGCTGGAGGGGAATAACATTTTATGGAGCACTGTAGAACCTCATGAAGGAAATTTTCTTTATACGCTCAAAAATATATTATCCTCACGCAATATTCCGGCTGATATTAAATCACTAGCCACAGGCACGGAAGGCCGACATCTTTTAAATATAAACAGTGCAATCGAACCCCTTTGCATCGAAGAAGCGCTTCAACGCCTCAATTACGAAGTTGATGCTTTGGTTTCCTTGGGTGGCGAAGATCTTGTTGTTTATACCATCGATAAAAACAACAAGATAATAACTAGTTTTTCCGGAAATAAATGTGCTTCCGGTACTGGCGAATTTTTTAAACAGCAGCTCGCCCGGATGAACATGAACCTTGATGATATTAATTCAATTCCCGAACATTGTTGTGTTTTGAAGCTCTCTTCGCGCTGTTCTGTTTTTATGAAAAGCGACTGCACACATCGCTTGAATAAAGGCGAAGCCAATAAAGGCGACATTGCTTTATCATTGAGCGACGTAATGGCCATTAAAGTTATTGACTTTCTTAAAAGGGCCAGGATAACCAAGGGCAAAGTGATGCTTGTCGGTGGTGTTACACAAAATCAATACATCATTCGCTTTATCCGGGAGCGGATGCCGGAAATCGAATTAATTATTCCCGATCAGGCTCCGTATTTTGAAGCGTACGGGGCTGCGCTTATGGCCAGAATTTCCGGCAGTATTCTGCCTCCTTTAAATTCTCTTTTTAAGCAAAGCCACGTTCAATTTAAGAGGTTTAAAAGCTTAAAGGATGCCGAAGGAAAAGTAACCTATTTGCCCTCCCAAAAAACGAAAGTTATTGCAGACAGAGAGTATATTCTCGGTGTTGACGGCGGTTCAACTACCACGAAAGCCTGTCTAATTGATATAGAAACAAATGAAATTACGGCATCCTTCTATGGACGTACGCACGGCGATCCGGTCGCGGCTCTCAAAAATTGTCTTATCGAAATGAAGAAGCAGATCAAAGAAGATATAGGCGACGGCAAAATCAGCATAACACTGGCCTCCACGACCGGATCATCGCGGGAAATCCTGGGTGTTTTTTTGGAAACTCCGGCTGTCTATAATGAGATTATAGCGCATGCCGTTGGCACTACTTTTTACAGGGATAATATTGATACAATATTCGAAATCGGCGGACAGGATGCCAAATATGTTTTTCTAAAGAATAAAGTTCCGATAGACTACGCCATGAACGAAGCCTGTTCCGCCGGTACCGGTTCGTTTTTGGAAGAATCGGCACACGGCGATTTGAATATCGCCGATGCTTCGGAAATCGGGGATATCGCTCTTGAGGCTAAAGAGCCGTTGAAGTTCGGCGAACATTGCTCCGCTTTTATCAACTCGGATATCCGCAATGCCATTCAACAGGGAGCCTCCCGTGAAGATATTACCGCCGGTATTGTCACTTCCATCGTCTCTAATTATCTAAACAGAGTTGTGGGTAACAGGACCATTGGCAAAAACATCGTCCTGCAAGGGGGAGTAGCCAAAAACAAGGCTGTGCCTCTGGCTTTTGCCATGCTGTTGAATAAGGATATTCTGGTACCTCCCGATCCCGAACTAATGGGTTGTTTTGGAGTAGGAATGCTGGCCAAACAGAAATTATCCGATGGCTTTTTGACCAAAACCACTTACGATATTGATCACATACTGGCAACGGAAATCATTTATGAAAAGGAATTCCAGTGCAAGGCCTGCGATAATTTTTGCCCGATACGCATTCTGAGTGTGAACAACAACAAGTATATGTTCGGCGGCAGGTGTAATAAATATGCCAATATCAGAAAGAAAAAAACAATCAGTGAAGACGAAGTTTTTGATTATATTGAACAGCGCAACGATCTTCTCTTTAAGGAATACGCTCCCAATCCTGACGAGTTAATCAAGAAGAAAGATTTTGTTGTCGGAATCCCCCGTTGTTTTTCCATCTATACTCTTTGGCCTCTTTATTCCTGGTTTTTTCACGCTCTAGGAATAGAAACTGTCGTCTCGAAGAACATTTCGTCTGAAGGCACGGCGAGGGTCGAAAGCAGTTATTGTTTTCCTGCAGAAATTGCCCATGGAGCCGTGCAGGACATATTTGACCGCAATTTAGATTACATTTTCCTGCCCCACTTCCGAGATATGGAAAGTTACGAGAAAGATTCTCCGGCAAATTTTTGCCCTATCACGCAAGCTCTGCCTTATTATATCAAAAAAGCCTTTCCGGAAATTCCGGAAGATAAATATTTAACGCCTGTCGTCAGTTTTATGTACGGCATTGAAAAGGCCAGTGAATCTTTTCTGGAAATGGCCAAAGTGCTGGGATTTTCTGAACACGAAGCTAGGGACGCTTTTACGATCGCCTACAAAAAACAAATGGAATGTTTTGACAGGCTTGCTGAACTGGGCAAAACCGCGCTTAAAGAAGCGCGGAAGGCCAAAAGGCCGGTCATTGCCCTTCTGGGACGACCCTACAATGCCTTTACAACTGACGCCAATATGGGCATTCCCCGAAAATATACAACCCGCGGCTATTCAGTTATCCCTTATGATATTCTTCCTTTTGCCGATAAGCCGATTTATCCCAATATGTACTGGTATTACGGCCAGCAGGATATGAAAGCCGGCATGCTGCTCAAAGATGAAGATAACATTTATATTACCTATATCTCCAATTTCTCCTGCGCGCCTGATTCTTTTATGCTGCATTATATCAAATGGACAATGGGTACCAAGCCCTTTTTAATCCTGGAATTGGATTCTCATACGGCCGATGCCGGAGTGGATACGCGCATCGAGGCTTTTCTGGACATCATCGAAGGATACAGATCAAAGTTTACTGATATCGGCGAGAGCAGATATGACAATGGCCTGAGATTTGTCAATAACCGCAATGAAGATATTTATATTAAGAATATTTTTACCGAAGAAAAGATTCCCATCAAAAACAACCCGCGCGTCAAACTGCTTCTCTCGAGCATGGGCAGGCTTTCTGCCGAGCTAATCGCGGCGACGATCAGAGCATTCGGCGTCAATGCGGAAGCGATGCCGGTTCCGGATATATATACTCTGCAGATGGCGCGTAATCATGCCTCCGGTAAGGAATGCGTACCGTCACATCTAGTCTTAGGCAGCGTGCTCAAATATTTATCTTCCGAAAAATACCGTAAGGATGAAATTTATCTTTTGTTTGTTCCCAGCACAACAGGACCATGCCGCACCGGTCAATATTTTGTCTTTTTTGAAAACTTATTTAAGGATTTGCGCCTGGAAAATGTTGCCATCATTACGATGGATTCAGACAACTCCTATACCGAGCTTGGTCAGGATTTCTCTAAATATGCGTGGTGGGGAATTATCATCGGTGACTATATGAAAGACGTGGAAACATCTCTGAGAACCTGCGCTGCTGATCCGATAAAGGCAATGGCAACCTATGATAAGCTCTGGCGCAGAATGATCAGCGTCGCCGAACATGATGTCACCGAAGTTCTTCCCGTTTTAAAGGAGATTTCGGCTGAGATTACCCACATTCCTCTGAAGAAAAAAATAGATGAATGCCCTAAGGTGCTTATTGTCGGAGAAATATATGTGCGTCGCGACGATTTTGCCGTGGATGAATTGATCCAACACTTCAGCAATCACGGAATTATCGGCAAGGTATCTAATATTGCCGAATGGATTTACTATTGTGATTTTGTCCGCAATTATGAACTCAAAAAAAGACTGCGTTTAGTTCCCTGGCATTACCGTATCTTTTCGAAAGAGTTTAGGAATCTAATTAACTGGAATATCGAGCATATCTATAAACACAAAGTAGAAAAAAATGTTTGCACTGCACTTGACTCAACCGGCCTGGTTCCGCACACTCCGCATAATATGCAGGAGATTATGAATAACACCCAAAAATATTTCGTGAGCCACGAGCTTTATTCGGAAATTAGCATATCGAGTGGTGTTGCCGCCACGGCAATGATGGACGGTTACTCCGGCATCGTAAATATCTCGCCTTTTGCCTGTCTCATTGGAAGAGTCATCGAGGGCCTTTTCACTCCGTGGGCCAGAGAACGAAAATACCCGATGATATCAATTGAGATTGACGGCAATCTTTTGCCACCTAATGTTCTCAGTAAATTGGAAATATTCATGCTCAATGTGCTAAGATTCAAAGGCAATGTTAATATTAATACTATGGTGGAAAAGGAAGGTGTCCAACCTGTGGCCATAGACAGAAAAATAATCAGATAATATCTTATCCGGGTGCTATGGTCTTTTATATCTTATACCGATATTCGATGGTTTTCAGCCGCTGCACAGTGTCTATTCCCAAAATTGTCTTTTCCCCATAAAAAGACTACTGCTTGCGGATAAACTTAAAATCACCGGATTCTATAAAGAAATGCGTCTGCTGAGTATTCCTGAAGAAAAAGTTAAGCTATTCAACAAAGATGGACGCCTTTTTCTCAACATTAACACGCCGGAAGATTTAAAATACATCGATAGAAAAAATATTTTATAATTTTTTAATCATGTATTGGTATTGGTTGCACCCATTTTTTATTTTCACCGTCGTAAAACCATTTGTTTGCGAAGCCCCGACGGTGAATGAATCTGGGATCTTCCACCCAACAAAGAAGCTCCTGATAAGCCTTATATAGCTTTCTAAAAGTCGGTGCATGACCGCCAAGGTCGGGATGATGGATTTTAGCCTGCTTACGGTATGAAGCTTTAATGATTTTGCGCAATTCAGTGGAGTTTAAATCAACTTTATTAATTCCCAGATAGTTTAAAGCGTTGGTTTTAACACTGGGGATATTTATCACTGTCGGCCGCAGGGATATATGAGCAGGATGTTTTGTCGCCAATTCCAGCAAATGACGAGAGGCTAGATATTTTTTAGTCGTCCGTCTTTCTTCTTCCCACCAGGCTCTTCCCAGCATATTGGCCATTTTGCTGAAATCCTCCGCCGGCTTCTGGCTTATTGATCGCTGCCCAGTAAATCTGAATATCTCTTTTACTCCACGCGGTACTATATCCAGAATAATTATTGTGTCGGAAAAATAAAAAGTCGCGTAACGCGTGTTTAGAGCTTGCAGTAACCCGCTTCTCATATTCAGTTTCTGACGGAGATTCTGCCGGCATTTGATCGAACAATATTTCCGGTTATTGATATTTTCTGTTGACCCGCAGGAAAGACACCGATTCTGTTTGTTATCTTCCGCAGTAGATTTACTTTTTATTAACATTTTGTATTGCAAAACAGCCGATTCATATTACAAAAAATGAACCAACTGTTTTATCCATTCTGGTCATCTTATTATTTTAGTGAAACTCCAATTCCGAAAGCGAAGCGCAACGGAATTGGTTAGTTGAACTACCCCGCAAAGCGGAGGGTATGAACACCTAAAGTAAGCTTTGGGTTTCATACCCGTGGTTTAGCCGCTGCCAGATAACCCTTCGCCAGAGCAATGTTTACATGGAGCACTCCTTTATTCATATCCTTCAGCGGATAATCGGGAGTAATCTTCGGTAAATTATCGGCCTCGACCTGGGTCTTTATAACCGATCCCACCGGTACATAGCGGCCGTCGGCAACCTTCACACCCATCAGCACAGCCGCCGGTTCAATCACACAATTCTGTCCGACAACAGATTTAAATACCAGCACTTTCATGCCCACAAAAGTATTATCCATAACTACAGAAGGCCCGTGAATTTGCACCTGATGAGCCAGCGAAACACGGTTGCCCACATAAACGGCGTATTTCTTTGAGTTCACTTCACAAAGATTCTTCTCTACCGGCTTCCCGTCATCTTCAGTTTCCAACGCGTGAATCACAACGCCATCCTGGATATTGGAATCATCACCCACGTAAATAGGCTGACCCTCATCGCCGCGAACCGAAGCCGCAGGCGCAACCATAATATTTTTACCTAAGATTACATTACCGATGATAGCCGCGAGCGGATGAACATACGTGCCCGAACCAATAATCGGTTCTGATACGCGTTTACTGAAATCAGTCTGAACATTTTTTTCAATCACTTTTTGCCTCCGCAATAATATTCATAAAAATCAAAAAACCGTAGTTTTAAGTTTTTTCTCTACTTTTATGCTGGGTTTTATTTCTTTCAATTTTTAAAAGCTTTTGCCATACTTCTTCCACTTTTATTTGGGTTTCGGCAACAGTCTTTTGATTATCAATCACAATATCCGCCAATCGAATCTTTTCACCAATCGGCATCTGATTCATAATCCGTTTTTTGGCTTCATCTCTGCTCCAACCATTGCGGGCAATCAGCCTCTGCATTTGCTCCGCGGGAGATATTAAAACCAGTAAAGTCAAATCGAAAAGATGCTGCATTTTTTCCTCGAATAAAAGAGGAACATCAGATAAAATTATGGCGTTTTTTTCTTTTTTCTCGATTTTTTCCAAGAGGGTTTTCCATTCGTTCGACACGCAAGGATGGACGATGCCGTTGAGGATTTCGAGCTTTTGTGAGTCGGCAAAAACAGTCTGAGCTAATTTATAACGGTCAATTTTTTTATCCGGCAGCAGAATACCTTTGCCAAAATATTGGACGATTTTTTCCCAAGCAGGTTGCCCCGGTTTCTCGACGTGATGTGCAAGCTGATCGAAATCGATCAGATGAGCGCCGTGCCGGATAAACATTCGGCTTACTGTAGATTTACCGCAAGCAATACCTCCCGTCAACCCGACGTTTAACATCTTTTCGATAACCTCGTAATAAGTCCAAAAACTATAAGTACCGGACGACTTTTACGAAGTCGTCATGATTTGCTGTTTAAGTTATAAATAATGCGTAAACCTTCCAGAGTCAGCATATCTTCGATCTTATCAATGCATTTTGTTTCCGCAGCCACTAAGCGAGCCAATCCTCCCGTGGCGATTACCAGAGGTTTAGTTTTCATTTCGGCTTTCATCCTCTCCACTATGCCGTCAATGAGTCCGGCGTAACCAAAAATAATGCCCGCCTGTATTGCGCTTACCGTATCTTTGGTAACCACCGATTTGGGCTTGCTCAATTCCACGCGGGGAAGTCTTGCCGCCCGTTCAAATAGCGCTTCACTCGAAATCATTATTCCGGGCGCGATACATCCTCCCATGTATTCCCCTTTCGGTGAAATATAATCAAAAGTCGTGGCGGTACCGAAATCAATTATAATCGCCGCCTGCTTATATTTATCGTAGGCGGCAACGGCATTGACGATTCTATCGGCTCCTACTTCTTTGGGATTATCATAGAAAATAGGCATTCCTGTTTTAATTCCAGGCCCTACGATCAATGGTTTTACATTGAAATATTTCACGCACAAAGGTTCCAGGATATTGAGCATCGGCGGCACTACACAGGAAATAATAATCGCATTTACTGCTTTAATTTTTTCGGTTTTAATTCTGCTGGATTGATACAAATTAAAAATGAGCATGCCGTATTCATCGACTGTATGATCAATCTCCGTCCGAATTCGCCAGTCATGAATCAGCTGATCGCCGTCATAAAGTCCCAGCACTGTATTGGTATTGCCTACGTCAATTACCAGCAACATTGTTTTGAGTCTCCTTTAATATTGTTGCATCTCCCGCGGATATCTTGATTCTTCTGTTTTCCGCCGTGAGCAGCAGTAGTGACCCTTGTTCGTCAATACCTAGGGCCTTTCCGCTTACCACTTCATTTCCAGACATTATCTGAACCCTCTGACCGATCATCGGCGCCATGCTCAACCACTTTTCTTTTACCGCGCTAAAACCACCCTCCATAAGCTTTTTATACCATTTTGCCATATTTTCATACAGGCCAATTATTAATTCCTGACGGGAAATTTTGCGGCCTGTTTCTATAGCTAGAGACGTGGCGGTATTTTTAATATCCTGCGGCATTTGATTATAGTCAATATTTACATTAATGCCAATACCCAAGATAATAAAATCAACACGGCTTGCCGACGTTTTCATTTGCGCGAGAATACCGCATACTTTTTTCCCCTGTAAAAGAACATCGTTGGGCCATTTCAGATTAATCATGTCGGGGCAGAAATTATCTATAATTTCGGCTACGGCGACACCGGCTAATATAGAAATCTGCGGCGCGTTTTCCGGCTTTAAATCCGGACGCAGGATAATGGAAGTGTAAATATTACTTCCTGAAGGCGAATGCCATTCTCTCTGCAGGCGCCCTTTCCCTTTGGTCTGACTATTCGCTATAACCACAGTGCCTTCAGGCGAACCTGCGGCAGCAAGTTCAAAAGCTTCATCATTAGTCGAATCAATTTCCGAAAAATAATAAACCTTATGACCGATTAATTTACCGGCTAGCTTATTCTTGAGCGTCTCTTCGTTCAAATCCATATTACACATAATCAAGATTTACCTTCGATTTATTTTTCTATCAGGAACAGATATTAAACCGAATCTTTCTGCTTCTGTATAAGCATATCCAGCGGACTTTTCGGGGCATGGGACATATCGCGCAGTACATGCGTATAGATCATTGTTGTTTCCACGTTTTTGTGACCCAAAAGTTCTTGGACTTCCCGGATATTGACTCCGTTCATGAGCAGATGAGTTGCAAAACTGTGGCGCAACGTATGTACGGAAGCGTGTTTGGGAATGGCAGCCTTACGTACAGCGTCCGCTAACGCTTTCTGAATGGCGCTGGGGCTGATATGATGGCGGCGTACCTTGCCGGATCGCGGATCAACAGAAAGATTGGCCGCCGGGAACACATACTGCCAGCGCCATTCTTTGGCGGCATTTGGGTACTTTCTTTCCAGAGCGTCCGGCAAATACACCTCGCCGAATCCCTTGGCTAAATCCTGTTCATGAATTTTTTTAACTTCTGTAATTTGTTTTTTCAGTGAATTTTTAATTGCGTCCGGCAGAACCGTCATCCGGTCTTTATCTCCTTTGGAAGCCCTAACAATAATCGAATTCATTTCTAAATCATCAATATCCTGAATCCGCAGTCTGGCCGCCTCCATGAGGCGCATGCCCGTACCATAGAGGATATGAATCAGCAGGAGATCTTTCCCTGTCAGATGCTCAAACAGTTGACACATCTCGTTTTGCGTCAGAACAACAGGCAACTTTGGGCCGCGTTTAGCCCGCACTGTTTTACTGATATTTTGCAAGTCGATTTTGAGCACCTCCCGGAATAAAAACAAAAGAGCGTTGAAAGCCTGATTTTGGGTGGATGATGATACCCGCTGGCGGATTGCCAGATGGCTGAGGAAATCCCGAACGTCCGCTTCATCAGCCCTCTGGGTTTCCCAATCCTTTTTCTTGATGTCAGTCAGATAGGTGTGAAAACGTATAAACCAGTCCACATAGGTCCTTTCCGTGCTGAATGCATAATGCCTGATGCGCAGGATTTCACGAATTTTCTTTTGTACGGTCTTAATGTCGGGGAAAATAGTTTCATTTGTTGCCGCCGTTTCCGGCGTAAGCGCCGAGGTATTGTTCGATAGGAAGTGATGAATGTAAAGATTGACAGCATTTTCAGCCTGAGTAAACTGCCAGTCATGCAGCTTCTTGTCCTTTTTCAGTGCGTCAAAAAACAATTGTATTCTTAAATCTAATGGTTTATCCTGCTTATCATTGGCAAACCGCAGGAACTTGCTTACCCAGTGAGCATAAAAAGGTATCTGGTTTTCCGGGGCTAGTTTCCGTTCGGTGATAAACTTCTGAAACTCCGGTAAAATATGATTCATTCTTCCTCCTGCACTGGTAAATTGGCCTATCTGGTTCGAATTTGCCAAAATACCTATAAAAAACGTATTACGTATTTACTGATAATAAAGACCTTTTACAGAATATAATAATTAATATTTAATTAATTTTCAATTATTTTTTACGTAGAAGATAAATCATCCCTGAAATAGACTTTGCACAAAGAACCAAGTTTTAAGTATTACGTATATTAATTGTTCGGCGGGAACATATAAGGACAAAAAATAAAGTATGTTCCCGCCGAACGCAGCGGCGCTGCCCTAGCGTTCAGCACGCCTTTTATCGGCGTCGAACAGAATAAAATTAAAGGGTCTTTGAAAGAGAGAAGCAATGCACTAAATAAGGCGTCATTCGAATAGAAGACGCCGAACAAGGCGCTCGAACGGCTTGTCACGGTTTGCAAGTGACGCTTCGCGTCCCAGCAAACCGCGCCACCGCTCAGCGCCGCTGCGTTAGCGTGAAAAATGAAAAGACTAGACATGAAAAATATCTGGATAGGAATATTAATTCTTATAGCCATTGTATTGACTATTGCAATTTATACTTGGCCAATGTCTGCCGTCGTGACATACATTTTATTCTTCCTTGGTGCTTGTTGGGCGTATTTAATACCCGCTGTCCTTGTAACGGGATTGGCTCGGTATTTCACAAAAGTCCGTCATCCCTTGAATGTTGAGGACAAATTAATATTTGTAATTCCTTTCATGGTTTGGGTTATATGCTTCTTTGCTTGGCCGTCAAATAAGAGCCTTTCAAACCTAGGGGTCGAACCTTTTCTTTTGGGTTGCTCGATGATATTATCGCCAATAGCGAAGCATTTGCTGAGCAGCAGAATTAATGAAAAGAGGCTTTCTCTATTCATAATATTCTTGATTTCATTAGTTGGTATTAGCATTTGGTTGTGGATGCCACCATTGCCAGAATAATCATACTGACTAACAAAAGGACGCTAACAAAAGCAATACAGCCGATCGCTAACGCTCCGGCTGATTTTTTCGTTGGCTAGGCTAATAAAATGAAAAAGGAAATCTGTGCAATTTGTGGTTGTCCGCTTCATAGGACAAAGAATACGTATGCAAGTCCTACTGTTGAAGGACGGTCTCATGCATCAAAACACCATAATGTTCCTGAGCGTTTCTTTGGAAGATCGAGAAATCGCGCAGGAACACAAAGAGACAAAATATTCGTAACGTGCCCTTGGGAACGCGAAGGCGAAACTTCTATTTTTTGTTATGATTGCCACGAGGAATTGATCCATAATCCAGTGCTTCTAACTGAAGACATCAAGCAATTCGCAGACATTGTTAGGAACATGGGACTTGCTGAGGATACGAAGACTGAATCAAGAGAGAAAATTGCCGGAAGAATAAAATTATTTCACGAAATAATTAAGCGTGGAATTAAAGAAATAGCTAAAGAAAAAAGCCAACAAATCCATACAGCCGATCGCGCGCCCGTGGCGCGCTCCGGCTGATGTTGTCGTTGGGCTTGAACGATAATACCAAAAACTTAATGGAGAAACATGGCTATGATTAAAGATATCTTAAAATGGTCTATAATATTGTGTGTAGCAGCAATTCTCCTGTACTTCATTTATCCGAAATATAAATTCATGGGGCCTAATGATATTGCAGTATTCAGATGCAATACTATTACAGGAGAAATTTTAGTATGGGACGTGGATGCCAAAATATGGGTTACTCCGTCGCGAAAGGTGATTGGTGAATATTTACCTTTCAAAAGGAACTGAAAAACAGATATCAAATGCCAATAAAATAAAAGGGGACCGGTTCTATTTAATGAATGCCCAACAAAAGCAATACAGCCGATCGCTACGCTCCGGCTGATTTCTGCGTTATGTCTAGGACAATGATATGAGCAAAGTGGGCGATTTCATCAATTCCAAAACTGACGATAATACTCTCTATTTAATAAATATTGGCACTTCATTAAATACAGGAGCCCTAGTATTTTTCATTCTTGCGCCAATGCTACTTGCTTTGCTTGAAAAAGCACTCAATTTATCTTATGCAGATAATTCGACATTAACAAATACAATCCATTTTCTTCTTTACTACGTTCTAGACATTACTGCTGTAATTTTGGTTATAAAGTGGCAAAAGAAAAAGTTGGCAAACAAATCAGTGAAATTCAAAAAAATATATTTATTGGTTGTTGCAGCAATTTTTTTGTTACTTATTCTTTTACAACATTTATGGTAAATATAAAAAAGACATAACAATCCAATACAGCCGATCGCTAACGCTCCGGCTGATTTTTTCGTTAGCAGAGGAAAAATATGACACTTGAAGAGCAACTTCACAAAGAGATGATTGCTGCATATTCTCATGCAGGAAAAGAAGTAGGATATTGGGGCAATTATTATCTTCGCTCAGTGAAGAAAAATGGTGGGCTTGCCACTGCAAGACGCATGTTGCAACCAGGACATAAAGGAACTATACAGAAAGGTTTACAGGCGCTTATTGATGCTGGTCGCCCGGACTTGTCCCTTGAAGCATTGGTGCTACAGCCAAAATTCGCATCGCTATTCACCCAAAATGAGTTGGTTGAAGCACAAAGTCGATTAGAGGCATTTCCTCAAGCTGCTTTCAGACAACCTGTCGCCCCTGAACTAAACTTTCCCGATACTCTTCCCGATAACAAAACTTATACAGAAGGCGCTACACGCCGGGTTACAATAAATGCATTCGAGCGTGACAACAGGGCTAGGGCAGCATGCATCGACAAACATGGCAGTAAATGTGCTGTTTGTGAAATGACATTCGTGGCGATGTACGGCGAAATTGGCAAGGGCTTTGTTCACGTTCATCATAAGAAACCGCTTGCCATTACTCGGGGCGAATACACACTTGACCCAGTGAAAGATCTTATACCCGTATGCCCGAATTGCCATGCCATGTTGCATACGAGCGAACCGCCGCTATCAATTGATGAACTAAAAATGAAGATCAAAGAAAAAAGAGGCTAACAAAATCAATTCAGCCGATCGCTGCGCTCCGGCTGATTTATTCGTTAGGCGGATAAAAAGAGGAAATTATGCAAGAAGAAATGATCTCAGTAATCGATATTGCTAAAAAGTTAAGCAAGCGAAAACAGTCTATATTTAAAATAATGCGTAAACTGAATATAGAAACATATAAAGAAAAAAATACCGATTCAAGAGGACAATTAATTTCCTATATTACAAAAAAAGACGAAAAAATGATTAGTGATTATTTAAGAAATACAAATATTAAACCTACCGATGGATTACCTTCTTCAAACTTAGAATTAAATGGCGTTTTTTACTTAATACAATTAGAACCAACGCATGATCCAGGAAGATTTAAGGTTGGATTTGCTACATCAATAGAAGAAAGAATAAGGAAGCATAAATGCTCTGCACCATTATTAAAGATAATAAATAAATGGCCATGTAAATTATTATGGGAAAAAACGGCGATTGATTGCGTTACAGCAGATTGTGAACAAATTCATACAGAAGTATTCAGAACCAATTCAATTGATTCCGTAAAAGATAAATGCGAAATGTTTTTTAATATAATGCCAAAAATATAAAAGGAATTTCGCCTAACAAGTCGCTTAAGCTGACTCGGCCTGCTGGCCTCGCGGCTTAGCTCCGTCGTTAGAATCTAAAATAGAGAATTTGATAAGGAGCACATGAACGAATCCGGGTTAATTGAAATGATGAAAAAAAGATATTCATGCAGGTCTTACACAGGGGAACCTCTTTCAGCCTCTGACAGGAAAAGACTTACCGAACTAATAAATCAGTCAGACACAGGACCATTCGGCAACAGATCTGTTTTCAAACTGATTACTTCAGAACCTGGGGACAGTGAGTCGCTTAAAGGTTTAGGCACCTACGGGTTCATTAGAAACCCCGCTGGCTTCATTATCGGTTCAGTAAATGAATCGCCGATGTACCTTGAAGACTTCGGGTACTGCATGGAGAGGATCATTCTTTTTGTAACAGGAATAGGACTTGGAACGTGCTGGCTTGGAGGAACATTCAAAAAAAGCAGGTTCGCTGAAAAAGCGAGTATCGCTAAAAACGTGGAGATTCCAGCTGTAGCAGCTATAGGTTATATAGCAGCAAAAAGGACTATTACAGAAAAACTAATCAGGGCAGGCGCAGGATCGGACAAACGGAAAAGTGTTCATGAGCTCTTCTTTTCTCATGAGCTAAAAGAGCTAGATAGTGCATTTTACAGTTCACCATACGGAACAGTCCTTGAAATGGTGAGAGTCGCGCCATCCGGGTCGAACAGACAAGCATGGAGAATCGTACGTGGCAGATCAGGACAAGACTTTCACCTTTTCATGGAACGGACAAAAAAGTACAACAGTATTCGCTTTGTCAAATCCGATACGCACCGCGTTGACATGGGTATTGCCATGTGCCACTTTGAACTTGCCGCAAAAGAGCTAGGCCTTAAAGGCTCATGGATAAAAAAGAAACCGCAGGACATAAACACATTGGCGGCATGGGAATACATTGCATCATGGAATTGAAGAAATGTTTAATAGATTTCTAACAAAATTAATGCAGCCGATCGTTTACTCCGGCTGATTTTTTCGTTAAAGATATTCTAGATACATAAAAATTATTTATTATATCTAGGGAAAGAAATACATGAATCGCTTGTTTGATAAAAAAGATTCGTGGACTGATTCATTTTGTGCTATCATTGCACGAAATTATCGATGAGGTGAGGTGTAATAATGGAAACAAAATTAAAAATGATATACTGGAAAGGCGAAAATTTCTGGGTGGGAAAACTTATTGAATATCCCGACATAATGACCCAGGGAGAGACACTTGAAGAGCTTGAGGAGAAC
>Ga0209777_10003808_pt1 | contig 18325 bp, 19 predicted proteins | sample FrelakmetHBP12HB_FD_187147 | JGI IMG/M metagenome (GOLD analysis project Ga0209777, IMG submission 187147) | Freshwater lake sediment microbial communities from the University of Notre Dame, USA, for methane emissions studies -HBP12 HB (SPAdes)... | ecosystem: Environmental > Aquatic >...
TCTCATGTGACGAGTGCTTTTGGTGCAAGCGTGGTGAATTGGGTCTCTGTGAACAGTATTTTATTGCGTTGGTGGAATATAAGGGTGCTTTCGCTACCTATGCTAAGGCTAAGTACTATAACCTTCATAAGCTCCCCAGAGGGCTGAGTTATGAGGAAGGGGCCATAATTGAGCCAACGACATGTGCGTTGCATGCCACCAAAGTAGCTGGAATGCAGAAAGGCGATGTTGTCGCGGTTCTGGGTCTCGGCCCCATCGGACAACTTGTAGCGCGAGTGGCCAAGGCCTCAGGTGCCAAGGCAGTGTACGCTTCAGAGGTTAGCCAACTAAGACTCGAAATGGCCAGAGGTGCGGTAGACGAGGTCATAGACGCAAAGGTGACCAATCCGGTGGAGAGGATTCTCGAGTTAACTGACGGGAGAGGCCCTGACATTGTCTTCGAATGTGCTGGAGCTGTCGCCACGACGCAGCAGTCAATCGCCTTAGTGAGGAAAGGCGGAACTGTCGTTATTGTAGCGATATGCTTTGAGCAAGTTGAATTGCCGGTCAGTAACATTAACCTGAGAGGGCTTACGGTAAAAGGGTCCATGTGCTTTTCACCGGGCGAATATGCCGCTGCCTTGAAGCTCATCAAGAATAAGAAAATCGATGTGGCACCTTTGCTGAGACGCAAGATGCCACTGACCAAAATCAACGAGGCGTTTGAAATGGCCTTGAGAGGCGAGGGCGGGAAGATTCTGATAAAGCCGTAGGGGCACGGCATGCCGTGCCCTCTTCCAGGTTCACTTCTTATGCATTTCTACCAGTGTGCTTCTTGCTTCTACCCCTCGATAGTCCGCAAAGCTTAATACGGAGGGGTCGGTCCGCACATCGAGCACTGCAGGCAACCCCGATTTGAAGGCCCTCTTCAAAGCAGGTTTGATTTTTTCGGGTTCGGTCACAAGCTCTCCGTAAGCCCCCAAACTCTCAGCGTACTTGTCGTATCTCACGTCCTCGCTCAGTATGGAGCAAGCCTCCCTGCATTGGTTGAGCTGCTGGTCGTGTCTCACCATACCCCACTGGCAATCGTTGCTTACGACGATTACGATTTGTTTGTTGTGGCGCACGGCGGTGTCTATCTCGCTGGCATTGAGCAGGAAGGAGCCATCGCCTGTTATCACGACGACTTTTTTATCTGGTTTTGCCGTTTTGATACCTATTCCGAAGGGGATGCCTCCCCCCAGATGCCCCAGCGAGCCTCCCAAGGCATTTATATAGCTCCGTGGAGCATTGGCGTGGTACAGGGGTGTGACGTGGGCGTGTATATCACCGCCGTCCATCACTATAACAGAATCGTCGCCCAGGTACTCGCACACCTCTTTACCCAGCCTCCTGGGGTCTATGGGCTTGCTGGAGCTTAATGCTCCTGAGGTCAGCGTATCCTGGATAGATTTGGCGATACTTTTTACATTCTTCACCCACGCTGTCTCCCTGCGTCTCTTGCCGGAGGCTTGAAGCGCCTCTTTCGCTGTATCAGTCAATTGAGTCAGTACGGATTTGGCATCTCCCCATATCCCCAGATCAATGGGCCTGTTTCTACCGATCTCCAGGGGTTCGATGTCTACCGAGATTATTCTCACATCGGGTGCATAGAAGTTACCTGTGCCAAAGTTCAGTATTTCCTCGAATCTGACTCCGATGGCGAGGAGTACATCGGCACCCGCTATACTTCCGAAGTCGAGGCCGACAGGGCCACCGCAGAGCGGATGGTCATCCGGTATGCCCCCTTTCCCGCCTATGGCGTAGCACACGGGTATCTTGAGCAGCTCGGCGAACTTCACCAGCTCTTTAGAGGCGCCGGACCAGAGTATGCCGCTCCCGATCAATATGCCCGGCTTCTCAGCATCTAACAACCACTTTACGGCTCTCCTGACCAGTTGAGGGTCTCCATAGGGGCGGGCGTCAGTCCTGTACTTTTGTGCTGGAACAATTGGGGCGTCCTTTGAGTCTACTTCGAGTATCAATAAGTCATAGGGTATATCTAATAGCACAGGACCCTTGCGACCTGTGGTGGCTTGTCTGAAAGCTGTGGCTACATACTCCGGAAGGCGGCTTGTGGAAGTAGGGGAACCCCTCCATTTCGTAATGGGGTGGTACATATCCCTGGAATCGAATTCCTGCACAGCACCCTTCCCCTCGTAACAAAGTGGCGTACGAGTGCAGATACCGATAACAGGTGCGCAGGAATACCAGGCAGCAGCCATACCAGCTGCCAGATTGATTGCTCCGGGCCCTGCCGTAACCATACACACGCCGGGCTCGCCGGTGGCCATGGCGTAGCCTGTGGCGGCGTTTGCCACAGCCTGCTCATGTCTCATATCTACGAACTGTATACCTTCATCTATACACGCATCATAAATCTCGCTCAGTTCGCCGCTGAGGGTGAAGACGGTCTTGACCTTTTCGTTCTTCAAAGCCTTGCCCACCAGTGTGCTTCCTCTTACCTTTGCCATTTCTACCTCCCCATATAGAAATTCAAATCAGAGGCTTAGATTTTAACCGATTTCTCAATAAGTTTCCAATTGTAGGGGCACAGCATGCTGTGCCCCTCATTCTGTCACTGCTTTGAAAATAGAATGCTTGGACTTTTGTGTCATTCTGAGCGAAGCGAAGAATCTCAGTACTTGACTTGACGCCACTATTTTTGTCCTTCGTGGTGCTGATTTCAATCAGCTTGACAGATTCCCGCGCAAGCGGGAATCCAAAGGTAGCGTCGCGACTGCTGTCGCGACGAACAAATCCTCTGTTATCATTGCTTTTCTGTGGAAGGTGCAGCCGTAGCCGATTATCAAGAAGATAGGTATACCACTGCCCTGTAGTGCTTCATGCTGTCCTAGAAGTAAGCTAAGTGGAGTCTGCCCCTTGCTTTGACTTGCTCGTTTATCTATAATACGCCTTACTGCAAAGGGGGACATATGAAGAAGTTGGGAATTGCGTTAGCCTCTCTGTTGATTGCTGCATTCCTGATTGGAAGTATTAGTTGCGGTGGAGAGCAGACAACGCCCACAGCAACACCCCCGCCTACGCTAAGTCCTTCACAACAAGCCGCAAACTATCTTGAGCAACTGTACAATCCTTCACTTGGACTCTGTCGTGAAACCTCAACCTCAGAGCCACAGAATGAGACAATTGTGGCTTCCGATGGTCAGAGTTATACCGGTACCACGGATAAAATCTATTGGATAGCAAGCGACAACTATTTGGAATCCCTGGCTTTAAAGCCTTATGACCCGGCACTTTCGGAATCAATCAAGCAAAAATGCGATTCCTACCTCCAAAACTCAACTCTTCAAGGGTCAAATCTTGAGGGATTACCCTATTCCCCATACCAAATCATGGAGGGAAAAGAGATTCCTTTAACCCTTCACGTTGTTAACAACTATGTCCTGGAACAAACTTCAGACCGTATCGTAGCCTTGAATATGAGCAATGGTGAAATTAACGGCTCTACGTACCTCGATTATCCAGCCTATGCAGATGCCCTAGTGTACGAAGCCATCAACTATTACATTCAAGGGTATCTCCTTGACTGGTGCCAAGGTTTATACATGAAAGCATATAACATGTTTGATGGGAAAGGAGTTGCAGACGCACACTTCGAGAGCACGTCTCAATATGACAACATGAAGCTTGCACTGCTTATCTTCGGAGCGAAAGTTTTGAACCTTCCTGTCAATCTAACTCAAATAGAATCGCAACTCTGGTCAGCTCAGAAACCGAGTGGTGGAATCACCTCATGCATGGATAGTACCGGTAAACCCACCGGAACCGCTAACGGCGAAACCACAGCGTTTACCCTTCTGGCTTACGATGTTAACCTGATAGGCCAAATTCAATCAGAAAGAGAGCCAACGCCCCCCTAAAAAATTTGTTAATGTAACGTTCCCGCCAACGACCTTCAACCAAAACACAATTATGACAACCAATATAATGTCAATTCCATTGCTTAATAATTGGCAAGTCACAATTAATAACACCATTCAGTGGGCATCTACTCCAACTAACCCTCGTGTTGCACTGGGTTTCTTCTCAAGTCTGGCTCACCCTAGCGACCCCCAAATCCAACTTATTGAGTATAACAATGGTGCCCTTGATGTCCTCAAACAAAATGGTAATAAACTGCAATCACTTAAGTGGGCAAACCCTTTAACAGTCTCTCTAATATCCAATACCCTTACCGTTTCAAGTCCAGCAGGAACTTATTCCGTTAGTCTTCCAAGTTTTCCTCTGGCCTATATTACCGGCGGAAGTACCGAATCAGACATATGCTCTGGGGGTGAAGTTGACGCTGAAGTTGAAGTCGTCCCGTGAAGTAAGCGAAACAACTTCCAGAGAAATAAATCTTACTACGATAGCTTGATATTACTACCGTTTTTCCTTATTATTACTACAATGTAGGAGGTAAGCATATGCAAGGACGCATAAACTTGGAGCAAGAAGCGCTACTGCCATTCGAAAATATTGCTAGAAAACATGATTTAAGATCATATAAAGGACACGGTCGCGATAATCAAATATTTTTGGTAGGCAAAGCTAATTTTCAGTTTGGAGACTTACGTGTAAACACACTGACTCACCATGTTTTGATAGAGGCAGAAAGTGCTGGAGGAGTCACCAACCTCGTGAAATATTGGTATTGTCTATCAGAAAATGCCCCTCCTACACATATATCGCTACCCATAATTTTGATTCACGTATTCCAACAAACAAGCAAAAACGATTATGATTCACATTTGAAACTCTGGGATTTTCTGTGGAGTGAGATGCAAAAAGCACTGGGTGATAAGAAAATTAGAGCTTCTAAATTTACATACCATGAGGTATCGGACCTTAAGCCTATTCATCCAGCTATTCATGAATTTGAAAAGAGTTTAACGTCACTCTGATTCAAATTTGATAGTCTTTCAAGTCTTTCCAACAGAAATGTACGCATGGAATGGCAAACATCCCGATGTCTGATTTGCTTCTACTATGACAACACTACCCGCAAAGAATCTTTGAGCATTGTCCCACAAAAGCAACTTACAACCTTGCGCTCCGTTCACTCTGATTAGTGCTGCTTCGGCCAGCCTTCCGAGAACTCAGGCTCCGAATACAGCCCACCACGCCCGTCACGCTCCCACCACATCTGGCACTGCGAGCACCACAGGCCGACGTCAGATGTAAGCTCGGCTTTACGCACCACTGAAGGTAAAGAGCAGAGCTCTATCTCCTGCAAGGGAGAACCGCAGAAAGGACAACACTCAACCGAGATTTTAGCCATCACAACACCCCCTCACGATGACTTTTCTTACCGCCAGCCATACACATTATGTATTAACAACTTCGCTTGTTTACCCATCGTTCACTCCCTCCTAACAATTCATCCACGCTCAGCCATTTTTGAGCGCACCTTCGGTATCAAGTTATGTTATAATAATGCCAGATTTGCTTCAAGGAATAGGAGTAATGAACCTATTCAAGCTTTCCGCTGTGGTTATTGGTTTTATCGCCTTGCTCCCTGGGCTTGTAGGCTGCTCCAGCGATTCTACGCCTTCGGCCTCCAATATCATTACCAAGGACGCCTCACAATTTGTTTTGACAATAGATGACTTCCCTCCTGGTTGGACTCGCAGGCCAGCCGGAGCAGCAGCCCATGCAGGCGCTCAGTCAGCCTATGGTAGTTACTTCTACAACTGGTCCGCCTATCCCGCCTATCCCTCTGTCGTGCAGGACGTTGTAGCCGTATACCCGAGCATAGCATCGGCGCATCAGGTCTATCTCGGCGAAAAGCCCCAAGATGTCTCGCTAGAATACCCCAAAATTGGCGACGAGTGTTTTCTAAATTCCGCCATTCCCATAAACCAGCTGCTGGTGTTTAGAAAGAATAATGTTGTAGTCTGGGTTTGGCTTCAGCAGGATTACGTAGACGACATCAAGCCATACGCAGTAGCGATTCAGAAAAAGATCTACTAGCACTATGCATAGGAGAGGAGAACAGGCGTGAATTTTCTAGAGCAGCTTGTTGCAGAATGGTATGAATACAAAGGTCACTATGTCAGAACGAACATCAAATTCGGGAAACGTCCCCGAGGCGGCTATGAAGGTGAGATCGATATTGCAGCTTTTGAACCAAGAGAACGGAAAATAGTCCACCTTGAAGCTTCAATGGATGCCCTTCCTTGGGACAAACGAGAGAAAAGGTTTACCAAGAAATTTAATGACGCCGCCAAACACTACAACGAGATATTCGATTTCGATTATGAAAGGGTTGAACAAATCGTTATCGTAGGGTTCGGCAAAGCCCCAAACCATGATAGATTCAATGGTGACATCAAAGTGCGTCGGGTTCCCGATCTAGTAGAAGAAATCATTGCCGAATTGAAATCTAAGAATCCAATGCAAGCCGTTGTTCCCGAGAGCTATCCTTTGCTTAGAGCAATGCAATTTGCCGCCGCTTACGGTCTCGGTTAGCATCACTCATAGTATTGACTTTAGCATTTGCCGTTTCAAGATGTACGCATGGAAGGGCAAACATTCCGAAGTCTTTTAAAACTTATTCTAATCCTTCTCTCATTCCAGAAATGTTATATCTTGTTGACGAACATCTATGAGGTCTATAATTATGCTAACAAAAAGGGTTTTTTCTTTGATGACGTTTAGGGAGGTAACCGGAAATGTGTGCTGACATGAAGTATGCTATCCAGTTATTTGAAGAAGCACTTCTATGGCTCCAGATGGACTACAGGCATTTTCGCTTCTTCACAGAGCGTGACATCGAGTGGAAGCTACAGCTTCACTTGCTGGAGGAAATCGATATACAACACCTTCCATTGAATGTGTTTGAAAACCACAAAATGCCGAATAATAAACGTGTAGACCTAGCTATACTTGAACGAAGTACTGGTTCTATACTCTTCGTAGCGGAACTAAAATACGAGCCTGACGGCGAAAGACCCGATATCTATCAGGGAAAGTTCCCCAAGGTTTCCTGGGGTTCGGAGAAAAATTACGGAGTGGTTCAGGATATTAATCGAATAGATAATTGGATAAAGGATGGTTCCTCCGATTCGGGATATGCCGTATTTATTGATGAAGGAGGATATTACTCAAAGCACAAAGAAAAGTACAAAGCACCTGCGGGCAGTACTTGGGACTATAATTGGGGGGAAAGCCCTGTATTGGGAAAAACAATGGCGATGTTATCCTTTAAGCGGCAATCTAACATGGTCGGAGCTTAAATACAAATAGGAGGCAATTTTGCTGTATGAGTCTAGGAAATTAAGCGTATATGTACGCATGGAAGGGCAGACATCCCGATGACTACGTGGGCGTATTAACCCCTATTTTGAACGGTAATTCCATGCGGATGTTGTGACCATATCTTTAAGACTCAGCCAGCCGCTTTTTTAGGTAGTCGATGACCTTCACCGGCGAGGGGTCGGTCTCATTGAGCAGCGCCAGATAGTAGCTGACCCAGTCACCGAAGAAAACAAGGCTCATCATCTGGCTCAGGGCGCTCTCTCCCCTGGCGTCGATAGTTTCGTGGTTGACCTTCGCATTAGTCAGCATCTCGGCGGTGAGCTTGTACCGGATCAACGTTCTGGGATGTAGGCGTGGGGAACGTAGAAAGACCACAAACAGCCTCTGCGCTAAATCGGCAGGGAACTCGTAGCCAACTGTGGCATTGTGGTTCAGCTCGGGGAATATCTCATAGAATGCCCAGGCCTTGCTATTCTCATTTATCTGTGTTTTCCAGCGTTGCGCTGCCGTGGAAAGAAAGCCCGCCCCGTAGATGACTGTCAGATGGTTATACAGTTTGGTTGCCAGTTGTTTAGCGGGGTTAAGCTTCAGCGGGCACTCAACATCGATTGTGCTTTGCAAGTCCTTGAGAACCTGCGCCATCTCCGCCACATCTTTTGATTTATCGCTCACAATGCCGAGCTTCTGGCAGATGCCGAGCAAGGGGAGGAAGCTATGTCCCACTGCAGCACGCGGCGATGAGACATAGTCTATGGTGAAAACCGGTATCTTGTTCTGTTCGGCAATAGCTTTTAACTTGCCTCCTGTTGTCAGAGCCAACTTCTTGGCTGGTGTCGACAGCACTTGATTGAATGCTGAAAGCGTCTCTTCTGTCATCCCGGAGTAGCTTGAGGCAATGACCAGTGTTTTAGCATCTACATAAGGTGGCAGGTCATAGTCTCGGTGCACTAAAACAAGCGCCTTTTTCTCCAGGGCGCTCAGGCTCTTGAGTAGGTCGCCGCCGATAGCTGAGCCGCCCATGCCCAGGATGATAACCTTGTCTATATTGGAATAGCCCTTGGGCAATTTGAAGTCCAAAGCTTGCTGCCACGCCTTGAGACACTGCTGGGGCAACTCGCGGATGCGCTCCCGCATACTGGCAGGGTCTAGTCTTTTATAAACTTCAGTGTTGTCGAGATCTATCATTTTTAAATACCGGCCAATTCCTTTCCTGCCTTGAGCAGCCTTTCCACATGCTCCGGAGAGTAGCTCTCAGCATATATACGAAGGACTGGCTCTGTCCCGGAGAGGCGGATGAGGAGCCAACTCCCATCGCTGAGCCGGAAGCGAAAGCCATCTACTGTGTCGATCTTGGTTACCTTTGTGTTATCTATCTCACTGGGCTTGAGCTGGCTCAAGCGCTGTACCACAGCCTCTCGTTTCTCAGAGGAGAAGTGGAAATCGATTCGGTTGTAGTGATGTGGGCCAACTTTGCTGTAAAGGTATTCTATTAGTTCCGAGGGCTTCTTGCCTGTTTTTACCACGAAGTCGAGTATGTACAACCCTGACAGTATGCCATCACGCTCCGGAATATGTCCACGGTAGCCGAAGCCGCCGCTCTCCTCGCCTCCGATAAGGGCGTTTTCGGCCATCATCTTGGGGCCGAGATATTTGAAGCCAACGGGTGTTTCAAATACAGGCACAGAGAAAAGCTCGCCCAGCTTGTATATCATGTCTGTTGTAGTTATAGATTTGATGAGGGCTCCTCGCTCCCCGCGTATCTCCAGTAGGTACAGGGTGAGAAGCGCGAACACCTGAAGTTGCGTCACGAACACGCCGTTTTCGTCCAGGACGCCAATTCTGTCGGAATCGCCATCGGTTGCTAGCCCAACATCGGCCCCACTCGTTTGTATTTTTCGGGAAAGCTTGGCCAGGTGCGAGGCTATGGGCTCCGGCTGTATTCCCGGGAAGAGGGGGTTGCGTTTGTAATTGAGCTCAATTATCTTGGTGCTGCCGCCTGTCAATAATCTCCTGAAGTAGCCGGCGCCAGATCCATACATGGAATCTACGGCTATCTTCAATCCAGCCTTGCGTATGTGTTCGAGGTCGACCATTTGAGCTATATGGCTCAGATATATCGGCGCCGGGTCATGATATTCGATCAGCCCCTGCTTCAAGCCATCTGATAAGGGAAGGCGTTTTATCTTACCGCTGCTCACGATTTGATGGATGCGTTTCTCCAGCTCGGCGGTCACCTCGGGCGAGGCGCTTCCGGCGTACTCCGGTTTATACTTAAACCCGTTCCAAATAGCAGGGTTATGGCTGGCGGTGATGATAACTGCCCCTGCTGCTTTCTTAGCCACGATGGCGTAGCTTATTACAGGAGTTGGCGCTGCCTTGGGATTAAGGTACGCCTTGATCCCGTTAGCGGCGATTACTTCGGCTACAGCAGCGGCGAAATCCTCCGAGGCGAACCTGGTGTCGTAGCCAATCATTAAGCCCTGTTTGGCGATGCCCCTGTCCTGGAGGTAATTGGCTACCCCCTGAGCGCAGGCGCGGACGTTGTCGAAAGTGAAATCCTCTCCGATTACGCCTCGCCAACCGTCGGTGCCGAACTTTATAATTGAGGGCATTTCAGTCCTCTCTAAAATGAAATGGCATTATCTTCGATGGTTTTCCCTGCCCAGACCTTGATACCGTGCTCTAGCTTGTTATCACTGCCGATGATAACATTATCGCTGATAATGGAGCCATCAGTAACCCAGGCATTGTCTCCGATGACGGTGTTATTGCCTACCACGCTATTTCTTATAGTTACATTCTTTCCCAGCTTAACATTTTGCCAGAGTATAGCCTCATCTATCGCACTGCCTTGTCCTATAATACATCCGCTACCCAGAACAGTTGGTCCTGAAATCTCAATATCTTGCTCGATGGTGCAACCTCTGCCCATCACTATCGGGCCAATCAGCTTGACCGAAGGATGGATTTTGCAGCCTTCCTCAAGCCAAATGTCATCAGCCATCGGTTTGCCCGGGAGACGGGAGATAGCTTTGCCCATGAGAAGGTCGTGATGCAGTCTGAAGTAGTCACTGGGTTTGCCGGTGTCGAGCCAGTAAGCATGGGAGCGATAGCCATAGAAAGGAACACCATGCTCCACCAGGTCGGGGAAAAGCCCGCGCTCCAGCATGCAACGAACACCTGATGGGATAAGTGACAGCACATCTGGTTCCAATACATATGTGCCAGCGTTAATGAGGTTGGAGGTTACTCTCTCCGGGCTCGGCTTCTCGATGAATCCTTTGACCCTGTTCTGGCTGTCCAACTCGACTACTCCGTATGCTGTGGGGTCATCTACAGGGGTAAGTGCGATAGTAGCCTTCGCCTTGTGGGCTCGGTGAAACCTTATCATCTCAGTGAGGTCTAAGTCGCTGAATATGTCGCCGTTAAATACTAAAAATGTATCATTCAGAAACTGCTCCGCATTTTTCACCGCCCCACCGGTTCCCAATGGTGTCTGCTCAACTGCGTAGCTCAACTTCACTCCGAAACCGCTGCCATCTCCGAAATGACGCTGGATGCGGTCGGGGAGATAGCAAATGGCAAGTATGATCTCGTCGATGTGATGTCTCTTAAGGTGTTCGACCATATGCTCCAGAAACGGTCTGTTCACAATAGGGACCATGGGCTTAGGGAGGTTACAGGTAAGGGGACGTAGTCGCAATCCCTCGCCCCCCACAAGGATAATCGCTTTCACTGACACTCCTCGCTTGGCTTCAGTCCGGCATCTGCCCTTAGCTTTACCGCCTTATCGATGCGTTCCCAGGGCAGGTCGAGGTCATTGCGCCCAAAGTGGCCGTAGGCAGCTACTTGTTTAAATATGGGACGGCGCAACTCCAGCGACTCGATGATGGCTCCGGGGCGAAAGTCGAAGTGTTTTTTGAGCAGCTTCTGAATTAGCTCTTCATCCACCTTGCCGGTGCCAAAGGTCTCGATGGAGATGGAAAGCGGGTGGGCTATCCCGATGGCGTAGGAGACTTGAATCTCCAGGCGGTCGGCGAGACCCGCAGCGACGATGTTCTTGGCGGCATAACGGGCGTAATAAGCTGCGGAACGGTCTACTTTGGTAGGGTCTTTCCCCGAGAAAGAACCGCCCCCATGCCTGGCAATGCCTCCGTAGGTGTCAACCAGAATCTTGCGTCCTGTAAGCCCGGTGTCTCCCATTGGCCCGCCAATCACAAACCGTCCGGTGGCGTTGATATAGTATTTAGTCTTCTTGTCTAAAAGGTTGTGAGGGATCACATGCTTTATTACCAATTCCTGGATGTCTCGGTGGATGACCTCGTTGCTGGTTGCCTCATTGTGCTGGGCGCCGATGACTACTGCGTCTATTCGTTTGGGCACTCCGTAGCTGTATTCCACAGTTACCTGGGACTTGCCATCTGGACGTAGGTAGGGTAGCATCCCGTCTTTTCTTACTTGGGCTAGACGTTGGCAAAGTTTGTGAGCCAGCACGATGGTCAGGGGCATAAGTTCGGGTGTTTCGTTGCAGGCGAACCCTATCATCATCCCCTGGTCGCCGGCGCCTAAAGTCTCTTTCTCATTTGAGTTCTTCTCTTTCTGTCTTGTTTCCAGAGAATGGTTCACTCCCATTGCGATGTCCGGCGACTGCTCTTTAATGGAAACTATGACGCCGCAGGTATCGCAATCGAAGCCGTACTTGGCGCGAGTGTAGCCTACCCCGCGTACAGTTTCACGAACGATCTGTGGTATCTCAACATAGCATTTGGTGGTGATCTCCCCCATCACAATCACCAGACCGGTTGTCGCCATGCTCTCGCAGGCAACCCTGGCCATAGGGTCTTGGGCCATGATGGAATCTAGAACAGAATCTGAAATCAGGTCGCAGAGCTTATCCGGGTGTCCCTCAGTGACCGATTCCGAGGTTACCAGCATCGAGGGCGATTTCATGAAAGTAGTAGTCATTGGCCTTTCCTTTCCTTTAAGTTCCTGCCTCCCAACTCTCCAGATATTTTCTTTGTTCTGAGGTCAGGGTGTCAATTGTTATGCCCATAGCCTTCAGCTTGAGCTTGCCCACCTCTTTATCCACTTCTTCGGGAACGGGATACACCCTGGGCTTGAGTTCTTTGCCTCTTTTGACCATATACTCGGCGCAAAGGGCCTGGTTGGCAAAGCTCATATCCATAACGCTTGCAGGATGACCTTCGGCGGCAGCCAGGTTGATTAACCTGCCTTCGCCAAGAAGGTAAAGACGTTTTTTGTCAGAGAGTGTATATTGTTCCACAGACCCACGTATTTGCTTCTTGTCCACTGCCAGTTTCTCCAAGGCAGGTATGTTAATCTCCACGTTGAAATGGCCGCTATTCGCCATAATTGCCCCGTCTTTCATCGCCAGCATATGTTCACTGTCGATAATATGCAACCCTCCAGTTACTGTGATGAAGATATCGCCTATCTTGGCTGCTTCGAGGAGGGGCATTGCCTGGTAGCCATCCATCACCGCTTCCAGAGCGCGGATAGGGTCAATTTCACATACGATGACATGAGCACCGAATCCCTTTGCCCTCATGGCAACCCCCCGACCGCACCAGCCGTACCCGCAGATAACCACTTTCTTACCTGCCCATAGGACATTGGTTGCCCGCGTGATGCCGTCCATGGTGCTTTGCCCTGTTCCATAGCGATTGTCAAAGAAGTGCTTTGTCTGGGCGTCGTTCACCGCAATAATAGGGTATTTCAGTCTTTTCTCCTGCTCTAAGCTCCTGAGTCTGATCACACCTGTGGTTGTTTCCTCTGTCCCCCCGATAATATTGCTGACAAGCTCTTTACGTTCCTTATGAATCGATGCCACGAGGTCAGCGCCATCGTCCATCGTGATATGTGGCTTGTGGTCCAAAGCGGCATTGATATGTTTATAGTAGGTTTTGTTGTCTTCACCTTTGATAGCGAAGACAGGTATGCCCTGTTCGACGGCTAAGTAGGCAGCTGCATCGTCCTGAGTTGACAGAGGGTTGGAGGCACAGAGAGCTAACTCAGCGCCGCCTGCCTTGAGGGTCAAAGCCAGATTCGCTGTCTCGGTGGTGACATGAAGGCACGCAGAAATGCGGACCCCCTTTAGGGGTTTACTCTTGGCAAACCTTTTCGCGATCAACTGCAGCACCGGCATCTCGCGGGACGCCCATTGTACTCGGAGCCCTCCTGCTGAGGACAATGATGGGTCTTTGATATCACTATTGCTAGTTATTCTTCGTCTCACGATAATACTCCTTTGGATTTGTTGACCTTCTTGTTGTGTGTGACTTGAATTGCTCTGCAACCCAGGCAGGTATATCCAGTGTACCCATTATAATCGGATTTTGATGGCAATCACTGCCACCGGTCATGATCAGATTGTGACTCTTGCAGAACTCAATGTAATGAGCAGTGGTCTTAGTATTATGGTTGGTATGCCAGCACTCGATACCATCTAAATATTCTAACATGTATTCCTCAATGATTTTTGTCTGTTTGATCAGTTCCCGTGTTATGGTGACGAGAGATGTGCCATTGGGCTCGTTGGGGTGGGCAAACACAAGTACACCTCCAGCGTTCCTGATCAACCTTGATGCTTCGGCAAGCGAAAGAGGGTATTTAGGCACATCGCATTTTACCAGATATTTGTCGAACGCCTCCTGTTTATCCTTTACAATCCCCTTTTTCACCAGATAGTTCGCTATATGTGGTCGGCCGAATGCACCGTCAACGGTTGCCTGTATATTCTCTAAGTCTTTCTCTGTGAACCTTTCGATGCCCTCTTTATCGAACTCAGCATTTAAGTTCTCCAGAATCTTACGCGCTCTAGCTTCCCTAAGTTGTCTCATCAATTGGAGCTTGTTTTTCAGTTCCTGGTTTTCTATATCATACTGGTAACCTAGGAAATCAAGCGAGTGAGACTTGGTAGATGTGCCCTCGCCGGAGGGATACTCAAAAGTGACATTCAACTCTATACCGGTGATATAGGGAATCCCGTGGCGTCGAGCCAGCTCTATAGCTTTTGCCTGAGCAACTACAGAGTCGTGGTCGGTTATAGAGAGCAATTCGATACTTCGCCTCTTTGCCTCTTTGAGGACATCCTCGACTGGCAAATTGCCATCGGAGCCAGTCTTAGTATGAACCTGCAAATCTATCTTCATCTCTGCGGTCTCAGCGCTCTCTGTGGTGAATGGTTTCTTATATCTTACTTCTTTTCCATGCCGATGATATACCAATCCTTAGGCGGATCGAACTGGGTATCAACTATCAGGTGAATGATGTTAAGGTTGGGGTTTAACCGCTTCAGGTCATCCAGGGCTACCTTCTCAAACTTCTTCTCGTTATTGATATAGGCTTGTTCGGTAAGCGCGTTCGATTCATACTTCTCTTTACTTCGTCTCGCTATCCTTGCTAACGATACCTCGCGAGGGCATTGGGTTTGCAGTATAACAAAGGTTATTTTGTATTTGGCTGCCAGGGCAGCGGCCTGTCTTCTCAGAGATTGTGTGATGAAGGTAGCATCGATTATCGCACCCTTGCCCTTCTTCAGAAGTTCCTCTGCCTGTCGGAAGGTCTCGTTGTAGACCAGCATCCTTTTATCCATATTGGAGGCGACCTTTTCGTCGAAAATGTCCTCGCCCTTCAATACCTCTTTCCTGATGAGGTCAGTGCGAACAATAGTGTAGCCCTTTATTTTCGCTATCTCCTCGCTCGTCTCAGTCTTCCAGGATGCGGGGAGCCCGACTGTGATAAGCAATATATTAGTTTCCAGATTAGCTTTCACGAATTTGGCGAACGGCTCTCTCATTTTCACGGCCTTTTTTTGTCTTTAGGCATTTTCCTTTTGCTCCGAAAAAATCGCGTGTAACTCTTCTACTGTAAGCCAAGGACGATGGTGGTGCAACATCGTATGACAATTTGAACATACAGGTACAAGGTCAGCGGATGTTACTATCGTGTCAGGAGTCAGTGAAGAGATTGGTTGAGTATGATGTGCTTCGATAACACCCTTCCCAATTTCGCCGTATGTTGCTGGAAAAGAGAAAGAACAGACTAAGCAGCATACTTTTCCATTGTGTTCCCGATTCCATTTTTGCTTGGCCCGAATAACTAGAAAGCGGTTACGTTCCTTTGTTAAATGGAGTCTGAACTGGATTCTGCCTTCTTTGAAAGTCTTGTCGTTCGGATCATGCCCAAATTCTTGAGCTAGAAGAATATCCGTTTCGGGTGCTATGTAGAAAGCATTGTTGATCAGTTCCATATCGTGGCTATCAGATCTATACTTTAGAATGATTCCCTTAAGCGTGTCTGAATTGTTTAGCAACCAGTCTTCAAGAAGCTTGTCGAACCCGGCGGCAACTTTTATATCAGGTTGTAGCTGTCTAATGAATTTATCAAGCACTGTCTGTTTTTCAATTCCTCGCCGAACCGCCACCGAACCAACAGCTTCGCGACGCATGTGAGTAATAGATTTGTTTCCAGGCTGGCTCTGGAATTTCTCACGCACTTCTTCTATGACTTCAAGTATTTGCTCGATTCTTCGACTCATATAACTCCAAGCTCTTATGGAGACTTGACAGGAGACAGCGTCTTACATATTTTCACGCGACCTTTTCCCTTTCTCTTAGAAGAACCATAAGCTCTCGAAGCTCCTCCATTTTGCAGTCACAAAATTTTATAGTGACCGGCTCTTTTTCTCCCCAAGGCAGAGGAGCACAACTAACCATTTCAGGCTCTCCGGTGTCTGAATTAGGCTCCCACCACAATTCCTTTGTAGAGTATTTTATAATTAGTTGCTCATTTTCCAAATCGAAAGCAAGTTCATATTCGTCACGTATACCGTAGTGCTCAAATCCTTTAAAAAACGAGGTGCAAGATAATGTAGCAGAGACCAAATATCCCTTCTTTATGTATTGACGGGTTGCCTCTACAAAGAGTTCAGTCAAATCTACAGCATTTTGAGCTTCTTGTTCCTTAGGGCTGATGTATTTATGCTCTAAGACATTTCTCGGTGAGACTATCAGCCTCTTTAGTATGCCGGGAGTCAGCACACCGAAGCTTCGAAGGACATCCATCTTATAAGGTACCTTCCATCTTTCTCGTGCCGAGAACCCCTTGAAGTTCAATAACGCTAAAAGCTCATCTACACGACAGTCTATCGCTCTCTTGGCATTGCTTAGCGCGTTTGCTCTTCCTCTTTCTGAATTCTCCTTAAGGTCCTGCTTTGCGAAAGCTATAAACTGCGATGCATCTGTTTTGTAAAGTTTGACTTCCTGCCAATGAAGTTCGCATGTAAAATTATCTTTTCTAAATGCTGATTCGCTACCCTCGGGATCTTCTTCTATTTTCGTCCACTCCTTATAGACTATAGGTTCGCAAGAAGGTCGTGAAAGCCTTAAGAAATCTATAATCTCTCTCAGATTTAGGCTATTATCAACAACCAAGCTCAGACCTCCCTATGTCACCCTATCGCATTGTAAACTTTCATATACTGGGCATAATTTTCTAAAGTAGAAGCTTCTTATCACTAAACTCCAAGCTGTTTTCTGATTAGCTCGCACAGGCTTTCTTTTATCTCGGGGTGGCGAGGCACCGGAGCCATCTTGCCGTTTCTGGGATTCATATAAATGTCATGCCTTTTGCCACGGCGTCTCAGGTAGCATCCTGCACCCACCAGTTCTCCGATAAGGTCGCGTCGTTTCACGCCTTTATCTCTATCTCAATCTCTTTACTCTTGGTCACAATTTGAAGTGGTCTTTCTCCCTCTTCAACCATTAGATAGTAAGCATCTCGTATATTCTCTTCCAATTCATGTAGGGACTTACCCTGACTGAATACCCCTGGGACTTCTTTTAACTTCCCAACATACCACCCGCTATCCTTCCAATACTCTAACGTGAAATGTCTTAACATAATTTATACCTCCTCACACCCATAATGTTTTCGTTTTAACCCCTTATCTAAGAAATATACGATTCCGCCAGCTCGAAATACCTTCTGGCTCTATCTAACGTTTTAGACTTCTGGTCTTCCGAGATATGAGGGTCATCCAACTGGAAACTTTCTACCTTACCCCGAACGTAGGCGCGGTAGCACTTATAGAAGTCCAGTAGCTGGAGCAGTTCTTTGTCTCCAGATGCTTTTACATACGCCTCGGCGAAGTGTTCTGACAGCTCGGGGCGTCGGTGGAAATCCAGGTCCATGGCCAGGAAAGCGATCTCGCTAGCAACATCGATATATCTGAATCTATCATTGAATTCGATACAGTCGAAGATACATAGCCCATCTATGAAGCAGATGTGCGCTGCGTGCAGGTCTCCATGGCAGTCCCTTATTCTGCCCTCTTTAACCCTTTTGGCGAATAACGCTGCGTTTTTTTTGAGAAAGGAATGCGTGTAATTCTTTATCCGTTCGTATTGCTTAGTGGTGATTGTTTGGTTGACATAACTCTTGACCTGGGTGAAATTTTCCTCAGCGTTTTTTGCCACAGTATCGAGCCCGCCTATATTGGCTAGTTCCTCGTTGAGCTCTGCCTGGCGGTGAAATTCGGCCAGCCTCTTAGCAACCATCTCCACCATTTGTGGGGTCACCTGGTCGCTTTGTAGCATCCTATCCATCATCCTCTGATAGGGGAGCGGGCGCATTTTCACTGCGCATTCGACCTCCCTGCCGCTGCCCTCGACCGTGAAGCTTCTTCCCTTCTTGGTTATACATACTACCCCGAGGTAGATATTGGGGCAAAGACGCCTGTTTAGTGTGACCTCCTGATTGCAGTAAAAGCGTCGTTTCTCCAGGGTAGTAAAGTCGAGAAAGCCGAAGTCAACAGGCTTCTTGACCTTGTAGACATAATCTCCGGCAAGGAAGACAAAGGATATCTGAGTCTGCACCAACTCGACTGACTTCGGGCTGTGAGGATATGCTTTGGGGTTAGAGAGCGCTTTTACCAGCGCATCTAGCTCTGGCATTATGCCTACCCCTTACCGAAGGTGAATTCGTTTGCTTTTATTTTCCGGGCTTCAGAGCTTTTCTTTTT
>Ga0209777_10003809_pt1 | contig 18323 bp, 13 predicted proteins | sample FrelakmetHBP12HB_FD_187147 | JGI IMG/M metagenome (GOLD analysis project Ga0209777, IMG submission 187147) | Freshwater lake sediment microbial communities from the University of Notre Dame, USA, for methane emissions studies -HBP12 HB (SPAdes)... | ecosystem: Environmental > Aquatic >...
AGGGCGATGTACAGCCCGCTCAGCGCGGGCCGGTAGGAGAAGGTCACAGTGTGCGCCCCGGCCGGCAACAGCACGCCCTGAAACAGATAATTGACCCGCCGCAGGGCTGCGCTCCGGCCGTCCAATCGCACCTGCCAGTCAGGGTCGTATTTCGTCGCGCGCACCAGCAGGCCGGGCTGTTCCAGTTGAACACGCAGGCGCGTGTCCACGATCGTTTCTTCCTGCACGGTGATCGTGGCTGGCGGGGCCGCAGCCAGGCTCTCCGGCGGCGGCCCGTCATGCAGGATGGCCTGTGCGACGGGATCGAAAGCAGGGTCGGCCAGCCGTTGGAGTGCCTGTTCGTCGCCGCGGGCGCCGGCCGGCACGGAACTGACGTTGCCCACTACCCGGTAGGTGGGCAGGGCGCCGGTGAATTCCAGTACCCGCAGATGCTGTTGCTCCGGCGGAGCGTTGGCCACGGGGAGGTAGGCTTCGTTGACCACGCTGATGCCCAACGCCAGCCGTTCCACAAATCGGCCGCGGGTGCCGTCCAACGCATTGAGTTCTTTCTCCGCGCCCGGCAGCGTCAGAAAATACCGCAGCGCCCCGAGTTCCCAGAGGCGGACGGGCTGCTTTTCCAGCGCGCCAAACAACGCCTCGTAATCGGTGGGCATGCGGGAAACGGCGACGGGTTCGAACAGATCATAGCCCTTGATGGTCAGCAAAGTCAGCCGCAGACTGTTCAGCAGCGGATGCCGGGGCGGCAGGAGTTTAATGCGGCCCTCCGTCCGGTGTGCATCGAGGTAATCCGTCAGCGGATTGGGTGCGAGGTATTGCTTGTACTTGTGCCCCAGAACAAAGGGCCGGTCATTGAGAAAGAGGTCACCCAGCGTCAGCAGCGCGAGCAGGCCAAAGCCCAACGCCCACGGCCCGCGGCTCACTGCCGGACGCCCGCCATCCGCCGCCGGCGCCTTGGGCCACAGGAGCCAGAACAGGATGCCGCCGAACGCGGCGGACAGGAGCACCACCTTGACGCACGCGGCCAGAGCTCCGCTCCAGGCGATTTCCGACGCCGCGCCATAGCCCTCGTCCACCAGGTGGTTGATGAAAGCGGTGCGGTCCGAGAACGTGCCCAACAGGATCAGCAGGCCGAGTCCACCGAGGATCCCTGCCGAAATCAACAGCGCGTTGCGCAGGGCAGGGAGGAACGATGGCTCCGCGAGCTTGGCCTTGCGTGCTGGCATGTGGGTCTCGGCCGTCCGCGCCAGGTTGCGCCACAGCAAGTCCAACATCAGCGCAATGCCCAGGCCGGCCAGCAGGGTGAAGGGTCCGTTCCATTTTTCCGGATTGCGGAAGGTGTCAAAATAGGGCAGGGACCAGAACAGACGATATAGCGGAAAGTATTTGCCCCACATCATCATCAGAGAAAGCGTGCAGCCGATGAAAATCATGAGGACCAGCGCGCGCGGATCGGTGGCCGAAGGAGCATCGTCCGCCGGTCCGGTGCGCAGGCCGGGTGGCTGATCGGCTGCGCGGCGGTCGCCGGCGTGGACATACCACCGGCTGTCGTTGCGGCGGATCAGCAACAGAATAAACAGGCCCAGCAGGAGGATGCAGGGGATTACGCCCAGATGCCAGCCGCACCCGCTGAAATTGCGGTAACCTTGCCGCGTGGTTTCCCAGTGGGCCTCCCGCCCCACGCGGCCCCAGTAAGGATGCGTCTCCGACCGCGTGGAACTGCCGAAATAATTACCGGAAACGATATTCCACGTCTCCGCCGGCGGAACGCTCCATTGCGTGGCCCAGGCGTAACGGGCCGCCGGATCAGAACTCCCGCCCTGCTTTACGCCCTGGATATTGGTGGCAAAGATCACGCTGATCGTCTGCCACGCCAGCAGCACACTCATCGCCACATAAAGAGCAAATTTTGCGGCGATGGCGGGTAGTGTCAAACGCCGCGCCGCCGGATTGCTGGCGGCGACCGGGTTGGGCCGGGTGTCGGAATGCCGTTGGGCGATATACAGGGCCCCGTGTGAAAACCAGAAGACAAAAGCGGAAGCGATCGCGAGGACGAGGCCGACATCAGGCCATTCGGCCACGCACAAGCCCATGCAGCCGCCCGCCAGGGCATAGGACAGCCAGGCCTGGACGGCGTGCGGGGCGCCGGCGGCCGTATGGCGGCGGCCGCGCTCCAGAAAGCCGAGCGCCAGCGCGCTCCAACCCAGGCAGATCGGACGCCAAACCTGGCCCGCCATGGCGAAATTATGACACCACCCCGTCAATATCAGAATCGCCGCGGACAAAGCGCAGGCTCCCCGGCTGAGCCGGTATTGGCGCAACATCCAATAGAACGCCAGGCCACAGAGGGCCAGGACAAAAGCCTGTCCCCCGCGCCGCCAGAAGATCGGCGCTAAAGTGTCACCAATGAACCCCGTAGCAATAGCGACTTGTCTGTTCCCAAATCCAAAGAATAGTTGGTTGTCCCAGGAGCGCATAAAAATTTCCGGGAAACGATAGGAAGGAGAAAGCGCAACTTCAACATTCAGATCATTGAACGCCAGCACCTGGTCGGGATCAGCGAGAAGGTCCCAGTAGGTGGCGGCGGCGAGGGCGGCCAGCGCCAGCAGCAGACCGCCGGCCCAACGCCATCTTTTCAGTTGTGCCTTCATGTTTTACGCTCGCCTATATAAAGCACGGTTGGAGATAAAATAGGAATGGCTGACGATAACCAGTTGATCATCGAAAAATACCATTTTCCAAGATTTGATTCTGAGAAACCAATGGCGTGCAGTTGGTAAGCAAAGGCTGCGCTTTTGTTGAATTCGCCCAGGAGGGAGTACACGGAATATTTCAGTATATGCGAAGCGTCGTGTTTAAAGTGCGGGGATAACGGATTGGGGACCGTGATGCATATTTTCCTGGTGGTCAGGCGTTCAATCTTGCCGATCACATCCGGGAAATCCTTGTTGCTGATATGCTCCAATAATTCACTGCAGAAAACGCCAGTGACCGGGGATATCCGCTGGTCGATATGGACAACATCGTCACAAACAACCTCGTCGTAATAGCCGGAATTCCTGGCCGTTGAACATAAAACGGGATCGTAATCGAAGCCGATTAATTTCTTACACCTGGCTTTCAGGAACTTCCCGTAAAGTCCGGACCCGCAGCCCAGGTCCAGAATAACCTCTTCGTTGGAGAAGTGTTGGTTGATGATATCGACCATGCGCTGATCGACGGTGCGCGCCAAGTATTTCTTCACCAATTCGTTGTCTGGCATAATGATACCTCATCCCGGAATGCCCAGAACAGGCGGATCTCTAAAGCCGAGAGATACATCCCTGAAAAAATGATGTCAAGCGAGGAGCTGGCAGCAATTCGCATTATGGATAGCTCGGACCACTTCTGCCCCGGAGCGGAACGTGTTTGCCACGGCAGAGCGTCTTCGCAAAGCCGGGTAAACGTTCCGAAAGTGCCCGGAACCGTTAAAGGTCGGCGAGTTCGTAGACGCCGGGGTCTTCGCTGACCGCCCAGCGAATCGCGTCGGCGATGTGGTCGCCGATGCCCGGCACGTCGCGCAGTTGCCCGGCGTCGGCGCGCAGCACGGACTCCACGTTGCCGAAACGTTCCAGCAGCCGTTCCGCTCGGGCGGGTCCCACCCCGGGCAGTCCTTGCAGAATATGCAACTGGCGCTTGCGTTTGCCCTTGGGACGATATCCGTGGCGCGGGAGCGCGCCCCGGGCGGTGGCCCGGATTTGACGCGCGGCGTACACCATCAGCCGCGCAGATTCTTCCGGAGACAAGGACCGCAGAACCGGCAAGCCGAAGATCAGGCTCAAAGTGATCAGTGCGCCCTGCAGGGCCTCCCGGCGCATATGACAGGCCGCCATATCCGCCGCCGTGCCTTCCAGCAGCATCGCCGCAGGCCAGGCCGCGTTAGCCAAGCCTTGGGCCTGCTGAAACAACCGTCCATCCACGATCGAAAGCGCAAAGTCCGGCAGCGTCTTGCGCTCCACGAGCAGCCGCCCGTCCACTTCGTAGTCGCCGATGTCCAGGCGTTGGACTATGACCTGTACGCCTGCCTGCTGCTGCAAGGCCGCTACCACGTTGGAACGCGCCTCGCGGTCGTCAACCCGTACCACCATTTGGTCCGCGGCGGACATGCCGGCAAGATAGTAAAACTCTTCAGGAAATGCAGCCTGTATGTATAAATGATGTCAAGCGAGGAGCTGGAGCCACTCGGCCGCGCGCGCCCGTGTGTCCGGCGCGCGGAGCAGGTCGGCGGCCACCGCAAAACCGTCGGCGCCGGCGGCGCGCAGAGCCGGGACATGCTCCGGCGTCAGGCCGCCGATGGCTGCGACCGGGCAGCCGGCCAGCCGGCGCAGCCGGCGGAAACCGTCTATGCCGAGCGGCGGCAGCGTCATGCGCTTGGTGGTGGTGGCGAAAACCGGCCCCAAGCCGAGGCAGGAGGGCTGCAGCGCGTGGGCGCACGCCAGTTCGATGTAGTTGTGCGCGCTGAGGCCCAGGCGCAAACCGGCCCGGGCCAGGGCCCCCAGGTCGGCCTGCCGCGCATCCTCCTGCCCGAGGTGTACGCCGTAGGCGCCGTGCTGCAAGGCCAGTGCCCACACGTCATTGATGAATAAGCGCGCGTCGAACCTGCGAGCGATTGCGATGGCTGCGCAGATTTCCTTTTCCAGCGCCGTCCCGGTCAGATCCTTCACCCGTAATTGGATCGTCGTAATGCCCAGCGGCAGCAGTTGTTCCAGCCAGGCCGCGCGATCAACTATCGGATATAGCCCGAGCGGAGCCGGCCCGCAGGAGGGGAAGACCAGACGCGCGCGGCCCGCCGCGGCCGTCGGCGTGGCCCAGGGCAAATCGACGGCGTCGTCGGGCCAGCCGTGATGGGCGAGGGAGCCGTGCCCCCGGCCGAGATTCTCACCCCGGCTCAGACCCTGGTTGAGATAGGCTTTGCCCAGCACCAGCGCGTCGGGCAGTGTCAGCCCCAGGGCGTGCGCGGCCGCGATGGCCGCGGACAATGTGCACCCCGTGCCGTGCGTGTGCCGGATATGCTGCCGCGGGCTGGTCAGCCAGAAGGCGTTATGCCCGTTCGTCCAATAGTCCTGGCTGAACTCCGTGCCGCCATGCCCGCCCTTGACCAGCACCGATCGCGCGCCGCGTCGCACCAGTTCGGCAGCGGCTTCCTCCAGGGCTGGCTTAAGCGGTTCGGCCTGGATGACTATCGCTTCGGAGGGACTGGTGCCACCTAAGACCTCGAGCTCTGCGAGATTCGGCGTCACCACGTCCGCGCGGGGCAGAATCCCTTCAATCAACCCTTGCCGCCCTTCTGTGTCGAGCAGGCGGGCGCCGCTGGTGGCGTTCAGGACCGGATCACAGACGACGAACGCGTCGGTCTGCCGCAGAAATTCAGCTACGATCCGCACGTGCTCAACCGTCGCCAGCATGCCGATTTTGATGGCGGCGGGCGGCAGATCGGCGGCCAGCGCGGCCAGTTGCTCGCGCAACAGATCGGGCGCTACCGGCGCGACGCGAAAGACACCGGTGGTGTTCTGTACGGTCAATGCAGTAATGACCGTACAGGCATGCACGCCCAAGCCGGTCATGGTCTTGAGATCCGCTTGAATCCCCGCGCCCCCGCCCGGATCGCTGCCGGCGATGGTCCAGACAATGGGCCGGGGAACAACGTGTGATGAGTGATGAGTCATGATTGGCGGCAAACTTTCCGGCTCAGTTTCATGGAGCAGAAAGCCGGGCCGCACATGCTGCAATACCGGGCGGACTTGGCGCGGGCGGCCGGCAGCGCCTCGTCGTGGTAGCGGCGGGCGGTGGCCGGATCGAGCGCGAGCCGGAACTGGTCCTCCCAGCGGAAGGTCCCGCGGGCCGCGCTCATGGCGTCGTCCCAATCGCGCGCGCCAGGGAAGCCCCGCGCCAGGTCGGCGGCATGGGCGGCGATTTTGTGGGCGATGACGCCAGCCTTGACGTCGTCGCGGTTGGGCAGCCCGAGGTGTTCCTTGGGCGTGACGTAGCAGAGCATGGCGCAGCCGTGCGCGGCGATCAGGGCGCCGCCGATGGCGCTGGTGATGTGATCGTAGGCGGGGGCGACGTCGGTGACGAGCGGGCCGAGGGTGTAGAACGGCGCGTCATGGCAGCACTTGCGTTCCAGCGCCATGTTTTCCGCGATCAGGTTCAGCGGCACGTGGCCGGGGCCTTCGATCATGACTTGGCAATCGAGCGACCAGGCGATCCGGGTCAGCCGGCCGAGCGTCTCGAGTTCGGCGAACTGCGCCTCGTCATTGGCGTCGGCGATGCACCCGGGACGCAGCCCGTCGCCGAGCGAAAAAGCAACATCGTAGGCGCGCAGGATTTCGCAGATGTCGCGGAAATGCGTGTAGAGAAAATTCTCCCGGCGATGCGCCTGACACCACGTGGCCAGGATGGCGCCGCCGCGGCTCACGATGCCGAGCCGGCGGCGACGGACCAGCGGCAGGGTGCGGCGCAACACGCCGGCGTGGATGGTGAAATAATCCACCCCTTGTTCGGATTGTTCGATCAAGACCTCGCGATAGAGCTCCCACGTCAGGTCCGCCGGTTCGCCGCCGGCGCGGCGGAGGGCCTCGTAGATCGGCACGGTCCCGACCGGCACGGGCGCGTTGCGCAGGATCCACTCGCGTGTGGCGCGGATCTGCGAGCCCGTGGAGAGATCCATGACCGTATCGGCGCCCCAGAGCGTCGCCCAGCGCATCTTCTCGACTTCCTCCTCGATGGACGACGCCACGGCGGAATTGCCGAGGTTGGCGTTGATCTTCACGCGGAACCGGCGGCCGATGAGCATCGGCTCGCTTTCCGGATGGTTGATGTTGGCCGGCAGGATGGCGCGGCCGGCTGCGATTTCCCGGCGGACATGGTCCGGCGTGATCGGCGGCCGGCCGCCGTTCTCGCGCAGCGCCGCGAACTCCATCTCCGGCGTGACAAGACCGCGGCGGGCATAGGCCAACTGCGTAACCGCGGCGCCCGTCCGGGCCCGGCGGATGGGATGACTGAAGTGCGCGTGAGGACAGTCCGTGGCGCGGTGTTGCACGGCCACCGTATCGCCGCGCGCCTCGATCCAAGGCAGCCGCAGCGGCGGCAGTCCCGTGCGCACATCGAGCCGGCAACGGTGATCCGTCCACGGGCCGCTGGTGTCATACAGACGCAAGCGCCGGCGGCCGGCCAGTGAAATTTCGCGGAACGGCACGCGCACGCCGGTCTGCCGGCCATCCAGGTACACTTTGCGCGTGCCGGGAAAATTACCGTCGAAACCGCAGGATGGCCGCTGTGTCATGGTCCGGTCCAAAAGAAACGCCGTAATTCCGCGAAGAATTACGGCGACTCCGCTGATCCACCGTCGCTTCCCTTCGCCGGAATTACCCGACAGGTTCAAGGGGTTTAACCGGAAACCGGGACAGTGGCCACGCGCCCACCAACATCTGTCACCCGGCTCCGGGTTATCTCAGCCCTCGCGAGCTCCCCCAGCGAACATTTTCGAGGCAACGCTACTCCTTTGCGCGTGCGTGTCAAGCCGTCTCAAAGGTCGTCCGCTGGACGTGTTGTCGGGGAAGGTTTTGTAACCACGTCCGGCCGTCCGTCCACCCACGTGGGGTTCCCTTCAAGTTTTAGATGATGCTGTTGACCGCTGGTGTCGTAAAGCGTGGTTCCACCGCCTTCGTTCATCGGCCAATGACCAAGGAGTCCGTCGACGACAGCCTGTCCCGCGTAGACTTGGCTGACCTCTTGCGCCGATAACGTTCGCTTCCAGATCCGCAAGTCGGAGAGGGCCTCGTTGAACGCTGCCGAGGCATTTAGGCCGGAATCGCCGACGGCGAACATTCCCTGTGCCAGCCGATTGAGCGTCATCGCTGAAGATGACACCTGAACCCCGTTCTTATAGAGCGTGAGCGAGTTATCGCCATACACGGCACAGAAATGAACCCATTGACCGGTTTTCTCGGGAAGTACGGCGTTAGCCGTTGGCGAAAACTGAGCATTGGATCCGTACACCTCCAACAGCATCAGGTACCATGGCTTGTAGGGATAAAGGGTCAACTGCATGCGGTCATAGTCTTTAGTTTGAGCGCCGATGATGACGGCAGTGTGCCACTGACCATCGTACGGCGGTAGCTTGCACCAGACGGAGAACGACAGGGGCGTGTTGCCCCAGGGCAGAAAGGCGTCGTCGCCACTGGCCCGCGCTCCAGGCCCAAAGAAAAGCGCCATCTTGCCGCTGTTGGCCATGATCTTTGAAACGTGGGCCAACGGAACCTCTAGATCGCCAAAGGCGGCTTTAACCTTGATGCTGGCCGGGGAGATTTGCCCGCTCATCCGGTCGCCGTTGCACAGGTTGACGCGGGCGAGCTGATGATCCTGGTCGAACTCGATCATGCGGATCAACGACAGCTTTAATTCCAGGTTGGCTGATTCTGTCTGCAGCTTGAAGTGGTCAAACGCGGGTGTGCAAATCACGCGGGATCCGTCGGTGAGTTCCAAGATCATCCGGGGAGCAGGATTGGTGGCGACCGGCGGATTGGCCCGGACGGAACCGGTGGCGGCGGCCATGAGCGTAATCAGCAGACCCACAGCGATCTTATTCATGTTAGAGATATGCCGGAACGGGGCGGGGAACGCGAGCAGAAAGGGGATGACAGCGCACGTTGCTGCGCCGGGCCGGAACGCCACCTAACACTGGATGTTCCGGCCGGAACATCTAATGTTAGTTGCGGATTCAGCGAAGAACGAGACCACCGAACCGACAGGCTGGATTTTGGCGCGATGAAAAACTAGAATGTATTTTATGAAAGTTCCACGTGTTGAATCGCGATCGGTGCTGGTCACCGGCTGCTCCACCGGCATCGGCCGGGTGACCGCGCGGCTGTTGCGCGCGCATGGCTGGCAGGTCATTCCGACTGCGCGCCGGCCGGCGGACCTCGAGCAACTGCGCGCGGAGGGTTTCGCGCCCGTGGCGCTGGATATGGCGGACAGTGCCTCGGTCCGGACGGCGGCCGCCGTCGCCCTCCAGCGGCTCGACGGCCGGCTGGGCGCGCTGGTGAACAACGCCGGCTACGGACAGCCCGGCGCGCTGGAGGATCTCAGCCGCGCCGCGATGCAACACCAGTTTGAGGTCAATGTGCTGGGCCTGCAGGATCTGACCAACCAGTTCATCCCGCTGTTCCGTCAGCAGGGATTTGGACGGATCGTCAACGTCAGCAGCGTACTGGGCCGCATTCCGCTGCCGCTGATGGGCATTTACGTGGCCAGCAAGTACGCGCTGGAGGGATTGTCCGATGCGCTACGCATCGAGTTGCGCGGCTCCGGCGTCGCCGTCGCCATTATCGAACCCGGCCCGATCGCCACGGAATTCCGCGCCACGGCGGAGAACCTGGGCTGGCAGCATCTGAGCAACGCGCAGTCGCCGTTCGTGGACCTCTATCGGCGGAAAGCCGCCGGCGAATCCGAACCCCGACGACGCGACCGGTTCATGGCCCCACCTGAAGCCGTGGCGAAAAAAATCCGGCATGCGCTGGAGTCTACGCGGCCCCGCACACGCTATCCGGTGACCGCCGTGGCTTGGATGGGGGCCATCCTGCGGCGCTGCGCGCCGGATGCGCTGATGGATCGGCTGTTGTCCGGCCGCCTGGCAACCTGAACGTGGTGCGTGCCGTGCCAGACAGGTTTATCCTGAAATGAACAGTTTGACTTCGAGATCTACTGCCGTAATAGACTTTTCGTGTCTTTCGCGTGTGTCGTAGTTTATTGCTCTTCTTAAAGGTCATTGTTCCGGTTGGGCCGCCTTCTGCAATTGCTCGAGCAGGTTCTTAAGATCGGGTGCCTCGCCGCCATTCTTCTTGCCGCCTGCGCCATTCTTCCCGCCGCCGAAGGGCAGCGTCATCTGCGTCTCCTGATAGCCGTCGGGCACCTGGAACGCGCTGGCGGCCGGATTGGCGGACTTCAACGCCGTCACTACCATCGTGGTTTTGACCACCTGCTCCTGGCCGCGGGCATCGCGGGTGGTGTGGGTGCTGATCGTCTTGAGCGGCAATCCTTCGGCCTTGTTTTTCTGGGCGGCGACGAGTTTATCCAACTGCTCGTTGCCGGTTTTCAGGTTCTGCTGCAGGGCTTGGAAGCTGAAGGCGGCCTCCTGCAGCGCGGCGGTGACCCACAGATCCTCTTCCTGCACCGTGGAGGTGGTGTGCTTCATGCCCATGATGCTCATCGACATGGTGTAGGAGGTGCGGAAGCGGTAATGCTTGGTGGGGTAGCCGAGGAGCTGGCCGCCGTTCTCCTCCAGCAATTTTTCCACCTTGGGATCCTGGACCTGCATGTTCATCATGCCCATGACGCCGCCGGCCAGGCCCATCAGGTTGCTCATATTCCAGGTCATGAAGGTTTTATCCTGCGGTTTGACCATGACCATGTTCTTGCCGGCGCCCTGGATGAGCAGGTAACTGCCGGCGCTCATCATCGGGTTGCCGCTCTCGATAAACTCGATTTTGGCCTTGTCCCCGGCCACAAGCGCTTTGACGGTCTGGCCCAGCATGTCGCTGTGCGGGCCGCCTTCGGCCTTGGTCTGGGCGGTATATTCCCAGCCGGCGCGGGCGGACAGCACGTGCAGGCTGGCGGACAGCAGTGCCGCATAAATAATGGATCGCATGACGAAGCCTCCTCTTTCTTTTGATCAACTCTAGACCAAAAACAGGAATTTGCAAACCGGGGAACGCGCTCAGCAAATCCGCGGCAGATCGTCGCCCAGCGGCAGGTCCACAAGGCGCTCGCCGCCCAGTCGCGTGTGCAGCAGCACCTGGCCCCGGGGTGCGGATAGCACCGTGCCGATGCGGCGGACGTCCCGGCCCAGGGGATGCGCGCGCAACGCGGCCAGCGCGGTAGCCTCGTCGGCCGCGGCACAGACGACCAGCGCCTTGCCTTCGTTGGCGACTGCCAACGGATCGAGGCCGAGCAGATTGCACGCGCCATACACCTCCGGTCGGATAGGCAGGGCCGTCTCATCCAGGCGGATGCCGACGCCGGCGGCCCGGGCCATGTCATTCAAGGCAGCCGCCACGCCGCCGCGGGTCGGGTCACGTAAAACGTGGATCCCCGGCACGGTCTCCAGCAATGCGCCGACGAGTCCGTTCAGCGGCGCCACGTCGCTGGCCAGTTGGGTCGCGAAGGCGATCCCTTCCCGCTGGCTGAGCACGGCGATGCCATGGTCGCCGAGGCTGCCGGTGATCAGCACCGCGTCGCCGGGCCGTGCGTTGGCGATGTGCGTATTCACGCCGGGCCGGCGGACTCCGAAACCGGCGGTGTTGATGAACAGGCCGTTGCCCGCGCCGCGCTCCACGACTTTGGTGTCGCCGGCGACCACCTGCACGCCGGCTTCCGCCGCCGTGGCGGCGATGGATGCCACGATGCGCCGCAGGTCGGCCAGCGGCAGGCCTTCTTCGAGGATCAGGCCAAGCGTGAGGTAGCGCGGCACCGCGCCTTGCATGGCGAGATCGTTGATCGTGCCGCAAACGCAGAGTCGGCCGATATCGCCGCCGGGGAAAAAAAGCGGGCGGATGACGTAGGAGTCGGTGGTCACCGCCAGGTCGGCGCCGGCCAGCGTCAGGCTGGCGGCATCGTCCATTTGGTCGAGGATCGGATTGGCCAGTGGCGGCAGGATGATGTCCCGCAGCAACTGCTGCGTGCGGCGTCCGCCACCGCCGTGGGACATCAGAATGACATCATCCATGTTGACTCCCCCAGCCGCCGTCGCTTTTATTTTGCAACATTTTCATTGCGAAAACTCGCTCCTGGACATCACGCTGGACTATCCGGCCGGATAGTCCAGTGTGATGTCCAGAGATACAAAGATATTGGAATTGGGAGCGCGGATGATTCCGGTTTTGGCCCGGACGATACAGGATGACGAGGTGGGTGGTGCGCATGGGGGCTCTTAGGCGTAGCGATAATAGGCGGCGCAGGTGCCTTCGCTGGACACCATGCAGGCGCCGCGCGGGGTGTCCGGCGTGCACGTATGGCGGAACAGCGGGCATTGCAGCGGGGTGCTGGCGCCCCGCAGCACCTCGCCGCACCGGCAACCATTCAGGTCCTCCACGGCCGCTTCCGGCACAACCGGGCACCAACGCGCCGCGTCGCGCTCCGCGTAGTCGTTGCGAATGCGCAGCCCGCTGCCGGGGATGCGGCCGAGGCCGCGCCAGTCCGCATCGCAGGGCTCAAATACTGCGGCCAGCAATGCCTGGGCTCTGGCGTTGCCCGCCGTGGTGACACAGCGCTGATATTCGTTTTCCACCGTGGCGCGTCCTTCGGCGATTTGGCGCAACAGCCGGGCAATGCCGGCAAGCAGATCGGCGGGCTCGAAGCCGGTGACGACGCACGGCAGTCCGAAGTCGCGCGGGATGAATTCGTAGATCCGCGTACCGGTGATCACGCTAACATGCCCGGGGCAGAGCAGTCCGTCGAGCCGGACCTCGCCGCTGCACAGGAGCGTGGCTAGGGCTTGTGGCATGGTCTTGTGGCCGCAGAGCACAAAAAAATTCGGAACATGGCGCGCGGCTTCCGCCAACGCCCAAGCCGTGGTAGGCGCCGTGGTTTCGAACCCGATGCCGAGAAAAACCATGCGGCGGTCCGGATGGACCACGGCCAACTGCAGGGCGTCGAGCGGCGAGTAAACCACCTGCACCTGCGCCCCGCGGGCGCGCGCGGATTCCAGCGAACCGCGGCGGCTGGGAACGCGCATGAGATCGCCAAACGTGGCGATCGTAACGTCGGGCAGCGCGGCCAGGGCCAGTACCTGGTCGTAATAGCTGTCCGGAGTCACGCAGACGGGGCAGCCGGGACCGGACAGCAACTGGACCGCGGGGGGCAGCAACCGGCGCAGGCCGGAACGGAAGATGGCCATGGTCTGCGTGCCGCAGACTTCCATCAACCGCACGGGGCGCCCGATGCGCGCCGCCAGTTCGTGGATTTCCTGGAGCCTCGTTTCCATCATCCGTTGTTTCTCTGCCGCCGGCCGGCGGCAGCGTGCACGTCCGACACGGCCGGTCGAGCGCGGCTACCACCCGCGGACTTCAGTCGGCCGTCTTCGTCTGTGCCACTAACTTTAAAAATCGCCGCATTCACTTTGCTTTGGTTGCGGCTGTGTCGGGCTGTGGCGTTTGTTCCATCGAGTTAAAAACTTCCTGCAGCAGGGCTTCCTGTTCCCGGGCTTCCTCCGCGGTCCACTTGTGGAGAGCGAAACCGGCGTGCAGCAGGACATAATCGCCGACCTGCACGTTCTCGAGCAGGGCCAGATTGGCGGCGTGCCGGACGCCCTGCACCTCGATCAGGGCTTCGTCGCCGTTGACTTCCAGTACGCGCGCGGGTATGGCCAGGCACATGAATGCGATCCTGTTCAGGAAAAAAAACGGGCCAGCGCCACGGCCGCCTGGCCGAGCGCAAGTCCGCCGTCGTTCGGCGGAACCAGTTCGTGACAATATACCGCAAAGCGGTTTTCCAGCAAGGCCGCGCGCAGCAGTCCGACAAGGAAGTCGTTTTGCATCACGCCGCCGGAGAGCACCACGGTGTTGATGGAAACTTGATGGCGGAGGCTCCGACAGGCGGCCACCACGGCGGCGGCCACGGTGCGATGGAAACGGCCTGCGCTCCGGCTGGGCGGCACGCGGGCGCGCCGCTCGGCCGCGATGGCGCGCAGCGCCGGGCCGAACGAAATAATCCACGGCTCCGCGGTCTTGACCAGGTCAAACGGATAGGCGGGCAGGGGGGTGAGGTCGGCGAGGGTCTGGAGCCAAATCGCTGCCTGGCCCTCGTAGGTGATCGGCTCCGTGAAGCCGAGCAGCGCCGCCACCGCGTCAAACAGCCGGCCCGCGCTGGATGTCCAGGGCGCCTGCACGCCGCGTTCGACCATCTGCCGCAAGGCCGTCCGGTCGGCGTCCGGCCAGGCTGGGAAAAATTCCGTGGCGAGGGCGTCGGCGTCCGCGCCCTCCTCGGCCACGAGGCAACTCCAGGCCATCCGCGCCGGGTGGCGCGTGGCGGCATCACCGCCTGGTAGACGATAGGGTTTGAAATGCGCCGCGCGCCGGAAGGTGCGGTAATCCGCGATGAGGATTTCACCGCCCCAGAGCGTGCCGTCCGCGCCGTAGCCCATGCCGTCCAGTGTCACGGCAATGGCCGGACCCGGCAGGCGATGCTCAGCCATACAGGCGGCGGCATGCGCATGATGGTGTTGCACCTCCACATGCAGTGGCGCCGATTGCTCCCGCCCAAACCGCGTGGAGACATAATCCGGGTGCAGATCGTGGGCCACGATCTCCGGCTGGACATTCAACAGACGCTCCAGATCCGCCACGGATTTCCGGAGGAAACTGAGGCTGGCATATTCGTCCAGGTTGCCGATATGCTGCGACAGGATCGCCTGCCGCTGCCGCGTCAGGCAGAAGACGTTTTTCAGGTCGCCGCCGACCGCCAGCACCGTCGGGCCCCCGAACGGCAGGCGGATGGCTTCCGGTACCCAGCCGCGCGCGCGCCGGTAGAACAGTCGGCGGCTGTCCGTCAGGCGGAGCACCGTATCGTCACACCGGCGCACGATGGGCCGGTTGTGCACCAGCGCGCCATCGGCCAGCGTGCCGAGCAGCTCGTTCATTTCCGCCTCATCCGCGGCCAGCGGTTCCTCCGCGCGATTGCCGCTGGTCATGATCAGTGGGCTGAGGCTGTCGAGCAATAGGTGATGCAGCGGCGTATAGGGCAGGAAGGCACCGAGGTCATCCGTGTCCGGAGAGATCAGCCGGGACAAGCTGGCATCCGGGCGCCGGCGGAGAATCACAATGGGCGCGGCGAACGAACGCAGTTCCTCCGCCTCGGCGTCGTCCACGGTGCACTGGGCGCGGAGGTCCTCCAGCGAGCGGAACATCACCGCCAGGGCTTTCGTCGGGCGTTGCTTGCGTGTGCGCAAGGTCCGGATGGGATCGTCGTCCGCGGCGCAACAGAGGTGGTAGCCGCCCAGGCCTTTCACGGCTAGCACGGCGCCCTGACGCAGCAGCTCCACCGCCGTGGCCAGCGGCTGGGCGGTGGCCACGGGATCGCCATGCGCGTCGAGCAGCCGGAGTTGCGGCCCGCACACCGGGCAGGCGTTCGGTTGGGCGTCAAAACGGCGGTTGGCCGGCTGCTCATATTCCGCGCGGCAGTCCGGACACATGGCAAACAGCGCCATGGACGTCCGCTCCCGGTCATAGGGCAGCGCGTGCACGATGGTAAAGCGCGGCCCGCAGCAGGTGCAGTTGGTGAAAGGATAGCCGAACCGGCGGTTGGCAGGGTCGTGGATGTCCCGCGCGCAATCCGGACAGGTCGCCAAATCCGGCGGAATGCCGATCAGAAGGTCGCCGGAGGCCTGGCTCCGTTCAATGCGGAACGATTTCTCGCCGGGCTGGACCGGCAGCTCCTCGGTGGCGACGTGCTCCACGCGGGCCTGCGGGGGCGGATGCTGCCGCAGCCGATCGCGGAACCGCTCGACCGCATCCCCCGCGCCTTGTACCTCCGCCCAGACGCCGGCGGGCGTGTTCCGGACGAAGCCGACCAGGCCGGCTTCTGTGGCATAACGCCAGAACGTGGGCCGGAGGCCCACCCCTTGTACGCGGCCCATCAGGGTGATTTTAAGCCGGCGGTTCATAATGCGCGGGTAAGTTACCTTGAAAACACCGCCGCCTCAATCGGCAAGTGCAGGCCGGAGACCGGGTTCGCCGACAAAAAACGGTTCGCATTGCGGCTGACCGCGTAGTAATTTATACCATCAAGTGATACGTGCGGCGTCCCGGAGCGCCGCGGCGAAGTGCAGGAAAGGAATCGTTATGCACAAACTCAGTTTTGGTTTGGCGACGTGGTGCGCCGTGGCGATGCTGGCGGCGGCGCAGCCGATGCGCGTGGCGGTGATGGACTTTGTGGATCAGACCGGCCAGCGGGCCGATGCGCAGCTCGGCGGCGCCGTAGCGCCGGGCGCCCTGGCGGCCAAGGCCGTGATTTTTCTGGGCCAACAAATGCTGGGGTCCACCAATTTCGTGCTGATTGATCGGCGCGACTTTATCACGCAATTGGAGAAGGAGCAGCCGACCAACCAGGGCCGGAAAACCGCGGCGCGACCGTCGTTCATCCATGCCGCCCAGGCGTTGCGGGCGGATGCCGTGCTGCGCGGCAGTCTGCTGAGTTTCGCCACCAGCAAGCAGGTGGTCAACCTGGGTGATAACAGGACGGAACTCAACCGCGTAGCGCTGCGTGTCAGCATCGAAGCGTTGAACCCGGTGGATGGCACCGTGATCACGATGGCCACCGGCGCGGCAACGGGCCAGTACCGGCAGACGGCCCAGCAGTTCACGGAATTGTCCGAGGATGATGCCCTCAACTTGCTGGAGAAGGCGATAGCCGACGCCGCGCCGAAACTTCGGGAGGCGCTGCAGCAGGCGCAACTGGCGCAGCAGAGCCGGCCGCGGATCAAGCTAAGCGTCAAAGCCCCCGGGGCCGACCCGGCCCTGGTGGAGGTGGACGGCATACTGATCGGCACCACCCCGCTGGAAGGGGTGGAGATCTTCAAAGGCGACCATGTGCTGACGGTCGGCAAGGCCGGCTACCGGGATGTTTCCAAGCGCATTCTGTTTGCGAAGGATACGGCGGTCGAGGTGCCGATGATGCGCACCGAACTCTCGGCGGAAGAGATGAAGCAGGTGTTGGAAAAGGCCCGGCTGCACATCTTCGAGGGCGAGCCGGGGATGATCATCCACACCATCAATGAATAAAAACGGTTGCCAGGTCGGAAAATAATAGTTGCATTCCCCCCCCGCTGCATGGCCTTTATGCGCCCGCGCGCCAGTAGCCGGCGGTGCTCTGGCTACTGGCTCGCGGGGTTGGGATAAAGATGAAAATATGAAAAATGCTCCGAGCATGAATTCGTCCATATCACGCCGGCAGTTTTTGAAAAGAGCTGCGGCGGTCAGCAGTGTTTTTGCCGTGCCTTGTATCATCCCGGCCGCGGCGCTGGGCCGTAATGGGGCCGTGGCACCGAGCGAGCGCATCCTGATGGGTGGCATTGGCATCAACGGGCGCGGCAGCAGTGATTTATCGTGGATGATGGGCGAGCCGGATGTCCAGTTTGTCGCCATCTGTGACGTCCGGAAGGACCGGCGGGAAGCGGTCAAACGGGCGATCGACAGCAAGTATGGCACCAAGGATTGCACGATGCACCGGGATATCCGTGAGTTCCTGGCGGAACGGACGGATCTGGACGGTGTGCTGATTGCGACCGGCGACCACTGGCATGCGCTGGCTTCCATTCTGGCCATGCGGGCCGGCAAGGATGTCTATACCGAGAAGCCGTCGTGCATGACGATGGCCGAAGGCCAGGCGGTGGTGGAGACCGCGCGCAAATACGGCCGGGTTTACCAGACGGGCACGCAGCGGCTCAGCGAGGCGAATCATGTTTTCGCGATTGAAACCGCCCGTTCCGGCCGGCTCGGCAAGGTGCATACTGCTTATGCGCACATCGCGCCGTGGGATGCGGCCATCATGCGTTACGACCGGAAGCCGGCGCAACCTGAGCCGCCCAGGGATGAAGTGGACTGGGATACGTGGCTGGGCCCCTGCCCGTGGCGGCCCTATCATTCAAGTTATGTGCATGGCGACTGGCGCGGTTATTACGATTTCCATACCAGTTGCATCGGCGAATGGGGCGCCCATACGTTTGCCCAGGCGCAGGCCGGCCTGGACGCGCTGGACACCTCGCCGGTCGACTACAAGTATGTGGATAATCCCACCGGCGACGGGATGGTCACCACGTTTGCCAATGGGGTGAAGCTGATCCTTTCCCGCGGCGATACATACTGGCATGGCTCCTGTGGCGAGCGGTTTGACGGCCCGGAAGGCTGGGTGGCGGCGGCGGACGGCTATTCGAAGCCGGCGGCCTCCTCGCCGGCCCTGCTGGCGGATTTCAAAAAAGTGGTGGGCCAATATGTGGCCAGGACGCAACGTCCGATGAGCCATGTACGCGATTTCTTCGATTGCATCCGAACACGCCGCGAGACCGTGGCGAATGCCGAGGTGATGTACCGGTCCATGTCAACCGTGCATGCCGCCAATATCTGCATGTGGCTGAAAAGGGATCTGAAGTTCGATCCGGTCAAGGCGGAATTCCTGAACGATCTGGCCGCGAATCGTCTGCGTTCACGCGCCATGCGCGAGCCTTGGATCATCTGATGAGAAAGATAAACGGAAGGAACATACCGTCATGCTAATGTCAAAAATAAAACCGGTCCTGC